>Ga0334885_1000129_pt1 | contig 135601 bp, 77 predicted proteins | sample GraSluR1_MG_8_FD_207233 | JGI IMG/M metagenome (GOLD analysis project Ga0334885, IMG submission 207233) | Sludge microbial communities from methane-producing bioreactor in Wageningen University, Netherlands - Granular Sludge_31_05-R1 | ecosystem: Engineered > Bioreactor > Anaerobic >...
CAATAAAAGTAACACAAAAATTGATTGGTTTACCACGGTTATAAGCAGGAATATATTCATACACTCTTAGTAAATTAAAAGCATATTTATTGACTTCAATATTCCATTTCTCATCATTTTGACACAAGCCTCCTCTTACTTTTCCTGTTCGATCTATCATTAATGTGATTGCCACAACCTGTTCTTTCTCAAATAGATTATGATATTCTGATACATTACCCAACTTCTAATTACAAATTAGACACATTATTTTAAGGTAATACCTTCACAAATAAATTAATTTCTTGCGAATCAACCACATATTTAATATTTCCTAATTGTTTAGTTTGTTTTAACCAAAAAGAAAATCTATACGAAAGCCATACTTTGTTTATTCCTATATTAAAGAAACTATTATTTGTTGCAATTTTATATTTTTGGCTAATTGAGTTTTCCACCCCTATTTTTACAACATATCCAAGGTTATTGGATATAATATCTATATTCAATGCTGAATCTATACCAAAAGCGGAAAAGGGCTTTACTAAAAAAATGCTTCTCGGGAAAAATTCTATTGATTTTTTAGACATATTTGTAAATATTGCTTCTATTACAATAGAATCTCCTTTGTATATTGTATCAAAATCTATTTTTATTTGTAAAGATATATCATTATTAATTTCAACTTTGTTTTTTTGTGCCAATAATGGATTTATACACAAAATAAACAAGTTTAATATTACCATCTTCTTGAGATTCGGTATAAAATATGCCACCATTTCTTTTCAAATTTTGTTAATATTCCATTACCCCTTTGATTTATTGAAAATTCATAAATACCTCCTTGTCTTCCATAAGAAGTGATATTATTTACAATTTCGTCTGTTGTTATTCCACTTTTGGGATAAAGCCCTTGTCTCGCATAATTTTTTTGATATACACTCCATTCTTCTTTCCCATGAACTATATCATCAATTTTTACGTTTTTAAATTTTCCTGATAAAACGTTTTGACGATGCATCGATTCGTGGTCAGCTTTGAAATATAAATTATCATAATTACCTTCAAATGCAATATCGTTATAAAAAATATCACCTGTGTTTGGATCAGTAATAGCTCCTGCATGATTTTCACTCGCTTTGTCAAATAATGCATTATTAGGATCATACTTCCCTTCAAATCCAAAATAATCCAACGCTGCATCCTGCCATGTATCGAATCCCGTGATATCATATTTCCCGATCTTGTTGTACGGTATGTAAAATCCCATTCATTTATATCACGGAATTTTCGCAATAAAAGTAACACAAAAATTGATTGGTTTACCACGGTTATAAGCAGGAATATATTCATACACTCTTAGTAAATTAAAAGCATATTTATTGACTTCAATATTCCATTTCTCATCATTTTGACACACGCCTCCTCTTACTCTCCCTGTTCGATCTATCATTAATGTGATTGCCACAACCTGTTCTTTCTCAAATAGATTATGATATTCTAACAATTCATTTTTAACTTCTATAAATATCTCTTCGATAGACATACATTTTCCCGTTATCATCTTTTCAGGAACTCCAACGCCATATATTTCACTATCATTGTTAAAATCATAATATGGATAATGACTTACACAGAACAAACTATCTTCTACATTATCTGCAATAATGTAGAAATTGTTTTTTTTATCTGTATTTTGACCAATCGAATATATCGGAGACAACATGTAAATAAAAATCACTAGAAATGTTACCATAATCTTGGAATTTTGTAAATAAAATGCCACCATTTTTGTCGAAAAGAAGGAATATTAAATATCTCAGTTTCAAACAGACGATTGTAGAATCTCATCATATCAATGCAATTTTTCAAAGGATCAATTGGTCTTGGAGTTGCATTAGGATACAAGCCATTATTCTTATATAGATGTAAATGACCTGCATATTCTTCTGCCCAGATATCAACGTTAGAGACTCCTGTAGGATTCAATGGTTCTACTTTAGTTCTATTTAAAATGGCATTTTTTTCAAATATTTCTTTTTTATAGCTTTGTTTTAGATTGTCATAAGAAGTAAAAGCCCCATCTGAATATCCGATGCCACTCTTTGAACTATGCCAACCGTCATTGTCATAAATATTTGAATACTTCCCCTCAAAACCAAAATAATCCAACGCGGCATCCTGCCATGTATCGAATCCCGTGATATCATATTTTCCAGCTTTAAAATTTTCCAGCACTTTGTCGTTGCTGGCAAATCCTTTGCCTCCCCTTAAATTCCCGAATTCCTGTGAAGCCATAAAACCTGTTACCGCACCTGTCACCGTACCCTTCCATATATTACTGTAGTCCTTGCTGCCACTTGCCCATACCATTCCTGCGCTTGAAGCTGTGCCGACTGCTGCTCCCCAGACAGTAGTTCCTATCCAGTTTGTTCCTAACGGAGCAATGCCACTTGCGCTCAATGCTCCAGTTGCAAATCCTACAAGTGCCCCTTTCCAAAATCCATCTTTCCAAAAATCACCTCCATTATTTTCAGCTGCAACACCAGCCTGAATCCCCATTTGCCAGGCGCCATAAACTGCAAACACCAACCAAACCCACTCTCCACTCGGATCAGTATACTTAAACGGATTCCCGTAAGCATACGCATACCTGTTGTAATTCAACCAATTCCCCGGTGCCTGTACAAACGGGTCGGGAGAGAAGAACTGTGCTGTCAGCGGATCATAAACCCGTCCGTTCATATTAATAATCCCGAACGCATCCAAGTGCTCGTGCATGGTGTAGCCACGGTCGATAATCCAACTTGTGCGGATATCATCCTGTGTCCAGTCGGCAGGGTTACGTCGTTTACCCCAGGGGTCGTAAGCGTAACGCTCCACTACCGTTCCCGATTCGTTGGCAATGGCCATCAGGTTGCCCTGATAATCGGTATAACCATAATACAGTGTCGCTACACCGTTGGTATTAACCAGAATAGCTCCGCCGCTAAGGTAGTGGATTTTCTTCGTATTTCCAAGATCGTCCCGTTCTTCTTCGTAGTCGCCGAGGTAATATTTTGTTTTTCGTGTTGTCCCGTTGATTTTGTACTCCGATTTTTAGCGATTTTTCGATTGATTTTTTCGGATTTAATTTTGTCCGTTTTTGTGGACTTTTAGTTGGTGTTGGTTTGTGGTTTTGTTAATTTTCATTCAATTTTAGGCTTATTTTTGTTGTTGTGGGAGGTCGGTTGCCGATAGGGTTCTTTGGTTGTTATTATTTCCTTATATTTTAGTATTTTAGCGCATGTTTCAAATACAATTTTTCATTTGTTTTTTTTGTTTTGCCGCCCCGCTTTGCGGAGGCGGTTTGCCCCCCCTTTTTTTGTTCCTGCAGATAGGGAAAGATGTTTTTATATCTGATATTTAGCTTATTATCCGCTTTTTCTCTTTGTTTTTTGCCCCTTTCCACCCCTACGAAACGCCTACGGGAAAAGGGTTGATGAAAAAGAGGGTAAAAAGCTATAAAGAAATAATTTGAGAGTAGAATGTCTATTGTTGATAACTTTTTTGGAAATGCCGATTTTAGAGGATAAAAATGAACCGAAACGGATAAAATTTAATAGAAGAATGGACAATAGCCGAAAATAAAACCTACAAAAACGGAACAAAACGGCGGGAGTGCACAAATGGGGCATAACTGCACTGTACTTGCAAATTTCACTTTACCTCAAACCGCCGACGGCGCAAGAGCGGACGACGGGGCGATTTTTCTGCACAGCCGTAGAACTTCCGATTACCATACAAACAAAATTTTCTACGCAATCATTTTTGACTACTGCGCGACAATTCGCCGATTAGCGGGCAGCCAACTGCAAAACCCTGCACGAACAAACTCGACAGGCGGGTGGGTGCGGACTTGCCGACAGCAACGCAAGCGGATTTTTGTAGGCAGTCATTTACGGCGCAACTGCGCGGGCAGCGACACGCACGACCGCAAAAAAGAAGGGCGCAAATTCGGAAACTTAGGTCAATCGGTATTACTTTTTGTCTTCACATTGTTTTACTTCTAATCATCATTATTACTATTACAATAATTGAAGTCGGCAGGTTTCAGATTTATCAACTCTTCTCTTGTTTTTTTTATGATATTAGTTTCGATAAATTGTTTAAAGACCTTATATTCCTCTTTATCATTGTAATAATAGTTTTGAATGAACAAAAGTAAAATACTATCAGCCTCAAAGTTTTTCCCCAACATTTTTAAGTTTAGAGCATAACTTGTTATTATAGATTGATACGATAATGAATTAGGAGTGATAGTATCAAGTATGGATTTATACAACAAATCCGCTTCTCTATACTTGACCATTGCTTGTATCGTATCTTGTTTATATTGCTCGTAAAAAGTACCAAGCATCGTTTTTAAGTCAGGATTTTTAGACCTAATTTGTTCCATTACTTTTAATGTGGCAAAAGCATCGTCCATTAAGCCTAATTGACGCTGAAACATCAACTTATTCCAATAAGCCGAATAGTAATCGGGCTGTATATCGGTGGCTTCATTCAACAATTTAATCGCTTCCATAACTTTTGCAGTATCACCCCAAAAACTCATTGTAACTGCACTATCATTTAATAGTGTTGCTTCCTTATGATAATTATGTTCTTGTGCTTTTGAGTTACAGCCAAAAAACAGTAAACAAGAGATAAACAATGGATAAATAATTAATTTCATTTCTATCAACTTTGAACGATTAACGAATGACAATTCTTTGATTAATGTTTATTGAAACAGGATAACCTATTGGGTGATAAATGGGTACTGCTGCTCCACCGGGCATATAAACAGTCCATCCTCCCCGAAAATTAATAGATACATTACCGCTTGTCGGCATCTGAAAATATGCCTCTCCTATTGGATTTAATCCGCCCGTCGGATAAATATAATTACGCTTTAATGATAATGCTTGTGCCGCTACTTGTTTGTTATTGACCATTAATCTTGCATCAGCACTTGCAACAACATCTCCATCTACTGGGGTATTAAAAGTTTCAGCCATCATTGACAATTGGTCATCTCCATTTTGCCAAATTCTTAATCTCATTTTATAATTTGCCATTTGATAACCAACTTCTTCGTCTAATGGGACATAACCTATTCGATTGAAGGTTTTATTGTAGATTAATTTATTTAATCCTTGTTGTGCGTGGTTTAATCCTGCGGTCATCAATCCTGTGGCAGCTCCTTGCCAAAAATTACCCCCTGTCAGTTCTGCGCCTACTCCGCCTGCTAATGCCGAGAATGTATAAATTCCCAAATTGCTGTTAGCAAATTTTCCGCCGTACATCATAAATGCAGACCCCGCCAAAGAACTTAATCCTCCTGCGGCAAAGCCTGTCATAAAGTCGCCGCCCTGAATGCCTGTCATCATTCCATTTGCCACACCGTGCGAAACTGCGCGACCTACTTCTCCGATAATTCCATTGCTGCCTACTGCCCCAAACGCTTGACCTATTCCTGCCGTAAGAACACCGGAAGCTGCTCCAAAACCTACCGACTTGCCAAACTGTCCCCAGTTCCAGTTATTAAATCCTCCATCGCTAAACGCAACATTTGCCGTATATCCTGCACCACCAATTACTGCACCCCATAAGGCCGCATCAATAAAAACACCAGCTCCAGGCAGTAATGCTGTAAAAATAAACTCCCCAGTAAGGTCAGTATATTTCAGAGGGTTATTAAAGCAATAACTATACCTGTTGTAATTCAACCAATTCCCCGGTGCCTGTACAAACGGGTCGGGCGAGAAGAACTGCGCTGTCAGCGGATCATAAACCCGTCCGTTGGCAGGGTTACGTTGTTTACCCCAGGGGTCGTAAGCGTAACGCTCCACTACCGTTCCCGATTCGTTCGCAAGGGCCATCAGGTTGCCCTGATAATCGGTATAACCATAATACAGTGTCGCTACACCGTTGGTATTAACCAGAATAGCTCCGCCGCTAAGGTAGTGGATTTTCTTCGTATTTCCAAGATTGTCCCGTTCTTCTTCGTAGTCGCCGAGGTAATATTTTGTTTTTTGGGTTACTCCGTTGATTTTATATTCCGATTTACGGCGTTGGTCGTCGACACCATAGGTCAGAACGTAGTGTGTGTTGCCTTCGGTAAGGGTTTTGATTTTCTTGAAGTCGGTGTAAGTGACATTCAGCCCGGCTGTCGGAAAATCAGTCGGCATGCCTTCGATACTGGTGAGCGCATGGGGTTTGCCGTTCTCGCCGTAATTCATCGTAAAATTGTCCAGATCGCTTTTGGTAGAGATGGTTCCAGTGGTAGCATTATAAACCATACTGTTCGGTTTTACCAGCACATTGTTCTGGTAGATATTCCAATGGGTTAATCTGTTCATACCATCATATACGAACTCTTCTTCTTGCCCCATTATGCTATCAATGCGATTATTCAGATTACCATCGTTGCCAAAGTCGTAGCTGAGGTTAACAATGCCCGAAGCTTTGATGTCGGTCGGCATACCTTTGTTGTCAAAACCAAATTTGGTGATCTTACCTCCACGTTGCACCTCGGTAAGTTGTCCCCGGGCGTTTTCGCGGACGATCTGCCACAACACACGACCGTCCTTATCCCTTACATCGGTCGGAAATCCGTAATCCTTGTCGTAGACATTTACCGTATAATAACCCGAAGGATAAATATCCTTCTTTATCCTGCCCAGGGCATCGTATTCCTTCGAACGGTTAAAAGCCATACCATTGATTTCTTCGCGTATGTTCGTAACCCTGTCGTGCTGATCGTAGGTAAACTCCTGCTTATGCCTGCCGGCCAGTTCAATGCTGCCGATCCGGTTCTGGATATCGTAATCATAACTTGTGATTTCTCCGTTGCGGTCGATGCTCTTTAAGCGACCGGTAGTGGGTTCGAAGTAATACGATGTAACAATCAAATTATCCGAATGTACCTTTTGTTTCTCCTCTACCAGTTCGCCAAAACCATTGTATTTTGTCTCTATTATACCCGCATCGGGATCGGTTAACCGGGTGCGCTTACCCTGAAGGTTATATTCCATCGACAGGATTTGTCCGCCCTGAGGACTGGCTGTTTTGGTCATCCCTGACGGATAATAGGTATACGAAACCGTTTTACCGTTTACCGTACTGGACGCCACAAATCCTGAAGGGTTAAGGGTAGTGGTTTTCGTCTCTGACGGAGTCGTAACGGTAGTACTTAAACCATTGTAACTATAGGTGGCAGGCCCCAGCGGTGTGGTGATCGTAGTGGGGCGTCCGTAATTATTATACACGTTATAAGTTGTGGCCCAGACGGGAACATCTCCTTCAAAATAAGGTTCTGACACCCGGAAAAGCCGGCCTTTATCGGGTCCCGAGGTGTAATACTCGGTAGATACCGAAATAATTTTGCGGGTATGCCGGTTGTACAAGCCATAGGTGTCTTGACGTACCTCGCGCCCCAGCGCATCGAACCAGGTAATGAGGGGAGCGTTACCCGATGTCTGGGTATAGCGATAATAAACCGCACCTGTAGGGCCGCCACCTCCGGCCCACTGCAACACCTCTGTCTGTCGGGTAGCATCGGGATAACGGGTTTCTTGTAACCGGCCAAAGCTATCGTAGGTATAATAAGTGGTTTGGCCCCTGCTAGTTTCACTATCCAGCAAACCACGCAGCTCATCCCAGGCATAAGAGGTCGTTTCATTCAACACATTGGTCCTGGTAGCAACAAATCTACCGGATGGTGTATACGTCAGCGATGATCTGCGAATTCTTTCAATACCACCTGCATCTTTAGCCTTTACCTCTATGGTTTGTGCCTGACCAAAAGAATTAAAATCCTTATATTCTGTGGTGACTCTATAATCGGCACTGTTAGGATGGAGAATTTCTTTTATCAGGGTACCCTTATTATTGTATTCATAGGAGCCTTCTATTGTGTCCGACCGACCATCATAAGTAACTGTTTTTTGGTAATACCGGGGTTTATTAGGACACCATGAACCTTTCTGGATATAGACAATCGAATCTTTTTCTATTCGTGAACCTTTTGTAGTTTGTATCAATTGAGGATTGCCGTAGGAATCAAAACGTGATATTGTTTTGGTCTCGGACAAACCCGTCAGATAATCAGTACTTGTTTGTGTTGAAAGATAAGGAAAAATACGCTTTCCACTCAGAGGTATAACCTGATTTGTCAACAAGGTGGTTGAAAGAATTGCACCAGATGTGGTTTTTACCGTTTGCTCAACCGGGTAAATATTGTAAAACGTGGGATGATACCCCATTGTATTCTCATAAATAATTCCTTTAGTTACATCCGTCGTCTTGACTTTTTCAAATCCGAGAAATCCTTTCCCTTGTTTGTGTAATCTGGCATTTTCGTATCGTTGATTAATTCGAAATAAAATTGCATCGTTCCCTTGTTCATATGAACTTACCACTTTCAGATTTTCTTTCAACAAACTAACAGGAAATGGGTATGATGCCGTGTTGGTATATACAGTAGAATTACTCATAGTTGTGTAATCAATTCTATTTTGAACACCCGACCCATCAGTAATTTTTTTCACACACAAGCTCTCATCTCCAGAATCAAAATAACTGATATCCAAGCCTGTACCCCCTGCATTCATATAGTGATTCATTAGCATTTCGTCACGCCCGTCGCCGTCAAAATCAGAATTATATAAGCGATTAATATAATCGCCTGTAGCATACGAATAACTATAATTTGTGTCATATTTTTTTACTAAAAAATCATCTCCCGTACTCAGCCCGACCCAGAAAGAACAATACGCCGAATAGGGAGAAATGCCAAAACAAGAAAAATCACTTCTTCCATCATTATTAAAATCACCAATAAACAATTTAGTTTGCCATGTTCGCATCCATGGAATAATCTTGGTTGTAAAACCGTCTCCAGTTGCAAAATGAATTGCAGTTTCGTTGTGGTCACCTCCATAACTTGTTTTTTGTGTCAACAAATCAGTCTTACCATCGCCATTAAAATCGCCAAAATAAACTCCTGTAGTATTCGTCGGATATGAACCACTATTTATCAGAGTAAATATGAGACCATTATGACCATATATCCGGTATCCACCGGCATCCATCACGAACACATCGGTTTTTCCGTCACCATTAAAATCCAATTGATACTTGTTATTGGGAAACCAACTGTATAACTCAGTACCCCAAATAACTCCAGTTGCAGACCAGAAATTACCAATTCCTGTTAATGTAGAATTATATTCATGCAGTAGTTTATCCTTACCATCGCCAGTAAAATTACCAACCAAAGCTCTGTCTTCACTCCCTCCGCCTCCCATTCTGGAATTAAATGTAAATACGGCACCATCAAAAAGAACAACATCATATTCATACCGTCCACTCACTAAAGGAGGTGTACCTTCTCTATAATATGCAAAATCACCATAACCATCACCATTAAAATCACCAGTTAAAACATGTTTAATTTTTTTATTTTGATACGACGAATAGGTACTGTGTTTAGTAAATCCATTTAGGTTGTCGGCCAAATAAATATCAACCGAAGTTGCATTAGGTTTTAACGTGATAAAATCGGTTCGACCATCTGCATTAAAATCGTAATAATAAAAAGCATGGGATGTAGAGTTATTGAAATTACCGAGCGTTTTATATTGCTTGTGGTAGCTTGATACCGGCGTACCCCAAATAACCTCAGTATCATTGTATTTGGTATTCCCTCCGGAAGACAATGAAATTCGTTCGATTTTATGATATAATGAATCGGCAATATGACTTATCTCATATCTTTTATGAACGTATGTGTTCGTTTTAATGAGTATCGTCTCCAACAATTGAGTTTGCGATATCTTTTTCCCCGCCACATAATTCGTTTGCGAATCAAAGCGATTCGTCTGATAAACAAACTCTATCCTGTTTACAGGGCTCACTCCTGCACCGGCATTACCTGTATATTGAATATTATCCAGCCAAAACTCACCATTGGCATTGTTTTCGCCATAATTGTACACCATATAATTACCATCACTATCCGAGACTTTTCGGAGCAACCAAGTCATCGGAGTACTACTCCCCTGAGCTTCGATGTATGAATCAGGCGATGAACCATACTCCATAATTAAACCGGCTTTGGTCTTTACCTCAAAGCAAAGATAACCATTAATAAACTTGTGCCTAACATCACTATAAACCTCTGATTCGGTACGATACCTCGCATCAGACGTAAGATTGGTACCACTAACATGTATCAAACGCTGTCCATCCAACATCAAATTATCAGCACCCGTTAGCTGAACCGGTAAAATATCATCGTCGTGATACATCGTCTTACCGATTCTTGTTATGGACGACATACCACTCAGATTCCATCCCCATCCTGCGATTCCATTTCCAGCTTGACTATTATACACTAACGACACACTAGGCTGCATTCCATTTATTCCGGCCGGCACTTCAATCGGAATAGTATATGTAGCCGCCCCGGTGGGGCTTACGGCAAACTCTCCGGGAATACTCCCCACGACGGCACCTCGGGTGGGATCGTTCGATAAGTTTCCCTCTGTATCCTTGTAGGTGGCTTCGGTTGGAGGGAATAATAATCCCGCATCGATTCGGGCTGTCAGAGAATTGTTGGAACTGGAAGAAAAGACAAATCCGGGTCTCATTTTGATTTCATCACGGGCTGCGAAGTTCCAGGTAGAGCCACTCCGGTTGCTGTTCAGTTCAATGACTGGGGCCGAAATCTGGCCATCCACTGCTATTGATGCTGGTAAATTAAGCAATAGAACCAGCAATATTTTAGGTAGATATGTTTGCATATCGCTAGTGGTTATTTCTGATTCTGTTCCAATTCACGGATGCGTTTATCCTGCTGTATAATATAAAGAGTCAATTCTTCAATTTTTTTCAACAACCTACTTTGCATCTCGCCTACACTTATGCCTTCGTCCTCCACTTGTGATGCTGGTGGAATACCTGGCAAACGACCATGCTCATTAATATAAGTTTCCACATCTGTCAGTGGTGTCAATGGGTAAGATGGGGCGAATACATAATCGGGCCAGTTGGAACGAAGTTTAACCACTACTTCTTCTGCCAATATGCTACCCGTTACCACTAATTTGTAGTCCGAAGGAAAGTGATTGGAGATGCCAATCCCCACCCGGCCGTCGTCGAGAATTGTGAAACGATTATTACACAGCCCATTGGGACAACCGACATTATCATACGCCCAAAACTGTAATGCATTGCCCAAGCTGCCCCCTGTGTTCATAATCGCCCACTGACGTGCCTGTCCAGCTTCGGTCTTTCTGGTGTTGAGTAATGATAAGCTTCCTCCGGTAGTAACATCCATACTTCCGACTACTACAAGGGATTCATCAAGACGAACTGTACCGGCTACATCGAGTTTGTAGAAGGGGTTGGGGAGCCCTATGCCCACATTACCATTCGAATTCAAAATAGTCATTCGGGGAGTGCCACCGGTTTGGAGCGAGAGACTGGGGGCGCCGAAGTAAGAACTTATCTCACCGGTGAGGGTGTAAAAAGGCTGATTGACTATAATCCGGGGTAAATCGGAGTATATATGCGTGAATGCGGAATTACGGGCTCCAAGATCCAGATTTCCCCAACTGGTAGCGATCCGTAACGCTTCCGAATCGAGATTTCCGGCAATACTGCCATTGATTTTTAAATTGCCGTCAATCACCGTAGGACCACTTGAAAGTAGGGTGTTGGTACCTTTAGTAACAGAATTCTCCTTTTTGAAATTCTCCGTGAAATCGGCACTGCTATAATCCTTTAACGTATCGGCTGGATAAACGATGGTGGCCGGCTGGGCAATGATTTGAGCATTAACTGGGGCGACAAATTGAAAAAAAAGGCATAGTAAGCCTACAGGGAGCGAACTTTTCATACGTATTATTTTTGTTTTCTGAAACCAATATTTCTGGCTGTATCGACACTGAGTGCAGCCGGACGAAATGTTGATTCCCGGTAAATTTAAGATTTATTGTTTGATTATTTTATATTCCTTCCATCCTTCGTTTCCCTGGATACGAAGGATATACCACCCAGATGGAAAAACAGTCATGTCCAGTGGATTAATTCCATTTTGAACCGGCATAGTCACGATAAGCATACCTTTACTGTCATAAACTGTTAATATAGTGGCCTCTTGCCGGTTCTCCAACCCTTTGAGCTCGATCATCAATACGCCTTTAGTGGGATTGGGATAGATAGACACCGTCCTTTCGCCAATGGTTGCCACAACAGTTACACTGTCGGCAGGTTGTGACCTGGCACCTTGAGAAGGCGACGACAGCGTAATGACCTGGCGGGAAATGCGGTTACCTGAAAAATCGTAATTATAACTGACAGCTTGTGCATCAAGCCGCAGGACAACGAACCAGAGAAGAAGTACTGTAAACAGTCGACCGGCGGTTAAAAAATCTGCTTTCATGCGAGGCTGAATTTAAAAAATTAAACTTCAATTTCTCTGAAATATGAAAATGGCTGACAAAAATACTGGCGAAATGTAATCATTTTATTCACATAACACAACCTCATTTAACACTCGCAAATTACAAAAAGCAGGACACAAAAATTTATAAACAATTTAAAAACAAACATATAACACAAAAAACGTCTTAAAAACACAAATAACTATTATGAAATTAAAGTATTTATTATAACAATATAACAAATTATCGAATCGGCATTCCGATTGGCGGTGCCTGACATGCCGGATGCCTTACGACTTACTTCAATCGTTTGCACCGGATATTTCCTCGTTCTCCCCTGTTCGGCCCACGCAAAGCCGGCAAAAGCCGTATTTTTGCCGGACTTATAAATTCGTACAGCCATGCAAGCTTTTTTCCGTATTATAGCAGGTATCACCCTAGGTACAGTACTTTCGGCACAGGCGATGGCCGGCAATCTGCAACTTCAGTCGCCCAACGGCAAGCTTCGACTCGAAGTGGGACTTACCGAAAAAGGCCGGCCCGTGTATTCGCTTCAGTTCAACCGGCAGCCGGTGATTCTGACTTCCGGATTGGGATTGGAACTAAAAAATGTGCCTTCGCTGGTCGAAGGGTTCACGATTCGCGACTCTATTTATCATCAAAAAGATGAAACATGGACGCCGGTATGGGGTGAAGTGAGCAAAATTGCCGACCGTCACAATGAGCTGGTGGTGGTATTTCATCAGGAAAAAGAAGACCGGGTGATGCGAATGCGTTTCCGGCTGTTCGACGACGGACTGGGATTTCGCTACGAATTCGACAAACAGCCCAACCTGAATTATTTCCAGGTAACCGACGAGCATACCGAGTTTGCCCTCAGCGGGAATCATACGGCGTTCTGGATTCCGGGCGACTACGACACCAACGAATACTACTACACAAAAACCCGGTTGCTCGACGTGGATGCTTCTACGGTCGACGGTACGGGCATCGGCACGCACGGGTATTTTCACAACCATGCCGTGCAGTCGCCGCTGATGATGAAAACCGACGAAGGGCTGTATATCAATATTTTCGAGGCGGCTCTGATCGATTATCCGGCTATGCACCTGATGATTGATAAAAAACGGATGGTACTCACCAGCTCGCTGACGCCCGATGCGCTCGGAACCAAAGCTTATATGCAAACCCCGCATCATACCCCCTGGCGTACCGTGATCGTAAGCGATAAAGCTACTGACATCGTCGCCTCCAAGCTCATCCTGAACCTGAACGAACCTTCCAGCATTGAGGACCCCAGCTACATCCGTCCGCAAAAATACATTGGCATCTGGTGGGGCATGCATGTGCCGAATACGATGTCGTGGAACTATGCCCACGAACCCAACATCAGACTCGAAACCACCGACTGGAATGCACTGCAACCTTTACCTCAGCATGGAGCCAGTAACAAAAACGTGCGCCGGTATATCGATTTTGCTGCCGAACACGGGTTTAGTTCGGTGCTGGTGGAGGGATGGAATGTAGGTTGGGAAGACTGGGCCGGCAACTGGAAAGAAGAAGTATTCGATTTCGTAACACCTTATCCCGATTTCGATATCAAAGCGCTGAACGAATATGCCCGGTCGAAAGGCGTAAAACTGATGATGCACCACGAAACCTCGTCGTCGGTCACCAACTACGAACGCAGGATCGACAAGGCTATCGAACTGATGCAACAACATGGCTACGATGCAGTAAAAACCGGATATGTAGGCTGGATTATTCCGAGAGGCGAAAAACACGACGGACAATGGATGGTGAATCATTTTATACGGGTAGCTGAAAAGATGGCCGGCGCACGCATAATGTTCAACGCCCATGAGGCGGTGCGCCCCACCGGCCTGCACCGTACCTGGCCCAACTGGGTAGCCTGCGAAGCGGCCCGAGGCAACGAGTTCAATGCATGGAGTGCCGGTAATCCGCCCGCGCACGAAACTATTTTACCCTTCACCCGGCTGATGGGCGGACCGATGGACTATACCCCCGGCATTTTCGAGTTGAAGATGGATTATTACCAGCCCGGAAACACGAATCAGGTGCACACCACCCTGGCCAAACAGCTGGCGCTGTATGTAACCATGTACAGCCCGATACAAATGGCTGCCGACCTGCCCGAAAATTACGAAAAGCGGATGGATGCCTTTCAATTTATAAAAGACGTGGCTGTGGATTGGGACGACAGCCGGTACCTGGAAGCCGAACCGGGCGAATACCTCACCGTGGCCCGCAAAGCGAAAGGAAGCAACGATTGGTTTGCGGGAGCCATCACCAACGAAAATGCGCGCACCGCCACCCTCGATTTGAGTTTCCTCGATCCCGGAGCCAGCTACGAAGCCACAATATATGCCGACGCGAAAAATGCGCACTGGCAACACAATCCCGGAGCCTATGCCATCCGCCGACAAAAGGTGAACAGTAAAACGGTGCTGAAACAAGCCCTGGCACCCGGAGGAGGAGTCGCCATCAGTATTAAAAAATCAAAATAAGCAGCACGAAGACAGGACTATCCAGACCGAACCCTTCGCACGGCAGTAGCTCTTGCGAAGGATTTCGCCCAATAAGCATTAAAAACCGGAAGGAACCGACAAATAAAAACAGGTACCTTCGCCTTCTTTTGATTCCAGGGTTAATATTGCACCAATTGACTCGGCTGTTTTCTTAGCGATCGACAGCCCGATACCCAATCCTTCATAATTCCTCGAGTAATCGTCGTCCAGCTGGCGGAATGCATCAAAGATGATCTGCAGATTATCCGGAGAAATGCCGATCCCCGTATCTTGCACCGTAAAGTCCAGGGTATTGTCACCGCGGCTCATGGTAACCGTAACCTGACCTTTATTCGTAAACTTTATTGCATTGCTGAATAATTTGGTTAATATCTGAAACGTTTTTTGCTTATCCACCACAAAGGTTTCATTCATTATTTCATAAGGAAGATCGAACCGGAGATTGATTGCATGTTCTTTGCCATAGATGGCCAGAAACTCGCTTAACGATGCCTTAGCCGACATATATATATCTACTCCTTTTACGGTATTTTTCCGCACCGGCAACTCTACATCCGTTGAAAAAGCCAGTATAAACATATCCTCGATCATTGCTTTCAGGTGCTGTCCGCTTTTATAGATTTCAGCCAGGTACTCTTTACTTGTCGCATCCTCCAGTTGATCCTGAAGCAGCTCACTGAACCCAATGATATGATTGAGCGGTGTTCGGAGTTCATGACTCAGCGTAGCTAAAAAAGTAGACTTCAACCGGTCGCTTTCTTTCGCTTTTATCAGGGTGGAGTTCAATTCGGACTGATGTTTTAAAATTTCCCTTTTGGCCACCAGATTCTGTCCAAAGATCCGCAGCAACTGAAACTCATTTTCATGGAGGGCTTTCTGCTTTTTAATATACGACAAACCAACAAAACCCAAATAGGTTGCGTTGTTGATTAACGGAATAGCCACCATACTTTTAACGCCCAGCGCATCCAGCAGAGCTCGTAAAGGTTCGTTTTCGTTCAAACTACGGACATCATCAATAATTTGTAGCTGCCCGCTCATATGCATGGGTACAAAATCGTTAAAGGTTTCTAAACCGACATTCTGCATCTCCGTTATCAACGGCGCTATCCCTTCCGCACACCATTCATGGGTATTGGAAATGGTGTTTTTGTTTTGATCATAACTGAAAATATAGAAGCGATCGGCGTCCAAACAGTTGCCCAGCTCGGCAATCGCTTCGTTGGTAACCGACTCCAGTTCGGCGTCGCCGGCACTTAACAGCACATTGGAAATACGGATTAATATCGCTTGCAGTCCGAGCTGAAATCTCAATCGTTGGTCGGTTAACACGAAGTCGGTAATATCACGTACAACCGACAATACTTTTTCATTATCAATCGGAGAAAATCTGTTTTCAAAAAATCTTTTTTTACCTTCTTTTTCAAAGTCAAATACAATGGTTTGCATGGAATGTTGTTCCAGACAAGCTTTAATACTCTGCATAAACAAGGCTGTGATGCCGGCCGGAAAAAAATCAGCGATATGCTTCCCTGCAACTTCCGTGTCCTTAAAGATTCTGTTTTTTTGATGCGATGTAATCAGGTTCAGATATTCGCCTTCCGAATTATAGGTGATCAACACATCGGGTATCGTTCCGATAATTACATCCAATCGCTTCTGAGACTCTTTTTCGGCGAGTTCGGTTTGTTTGCGGGCAGTAATATCCTGGACGAGTCCTGCATGCCTGATCATCTCCCCGTTTTTATTAAACACTTTAAACATCGATGCATATACCCAGATGCATTCCTTTTTGTTTTTCCAGATCCGGTATTCCTCATTAAACATCCCTGTGGATGCATAATTCTTCATCCCTTCGTTAAAGCGCTTCAAATCGTCACGATGAATAATTTTCCGGATCAAGGAAACATAATCCGAGCTGGTAAAACTTCCTTCACCAAAAAGGTCGGTATAGTTCGGCGTAATGTACAACAACTGCGACATATCGGAGTTGACTAAATAGAAAACACCATCCAGGTGCTCAACGATCTGCATCAGATTGTCGTGATTTTCAATTTCATCTTCGTGCAATTTAACATCTGTTATATCTCTTGAAGAGGAATACAACAATCCATTAACAAAACAACTTCTCCATTCAATATACTTATATGCTCCTTCCTTGGTCTTCAGGCGGTTGGTAAAGTCGAATATCTTCTGATTATTTTCAAAATTACCGACAATTTCCAAGGTGAATTTCAAATCGTCGGGGTGGATCAGATCGATGTAGGAATAAGATTTCAGTTCGTCAAAAGTGTATCCTAACACATTTTCCCATTCGTTATTCATCCGGATGCATTTCCCTTCCTTATCGAAGATGCTGAACATCTCAAGATTGAATTCAAAAAACGATTCAAGTGAAGCGTCAATGGTTTTATACGTGGTAATATCGCTGAAAGCGACAAACAAGCGGGTGCTGAAATATTGAATCATTACTTTCAACCATTTTTTGCTTCGAGTATGAAAAAACTCTACTTCATGATTATAGTTTAACGAAACAATCCGGGAAAACAATTCTTGTAATTCCGCATCCAGCCCCGCCAGCACCTGTGTTAACCGTTTCCCTTTCAGGTCGTCGACATGCTGGTTGAAGAGCGATGCGATTTCTTCACTGATATCCTGCAATATAAAATCCGGTAGCAAACGCCCTGTATCGCCGGCACCTTCGAAAACAACGATTCCGCTCGTCCCCTGTTCCGTTTTTGATTGTCGTGTATTTTCAATGGTTTTCATAGGCCTTGATTTTACATTCAGTTTCTGATAAGACAACTCATCCTCCGCAAAAATAAACATTCGACCGGGAGTTCCGTATTAATATTGTTAAATTATGACTATAAATAAAGCTAATTACCGGCGGCAAAAAAAATCAAAATTAACACAGACAATCCAAATCAGGAATTGGGTTGGATTCGCTACAGGAAGGCGGTGTACTGGTTACAAAACCCTTTTTTTCGCGTCCTGATCAAAGGATTGTTTTTTTCATGCATTTTAATGGAAAAACATTCCTGTCAACACAACAAAATCATGTACCAAGCAATGCGTCGCTTCCTATTTACTTTCTTCCTGCTCTGCAGCCTGAGTCCACTGCTGGCCCGACCGGTATCGGTGGCAGGTTTTTTCCCCTTGACCGGCAGTGGCCGGGACACCTACAACTTCAATCCCGGCTGGCGGTTTCAGCTGGGCGATGCGGCCGGTGCTCAGTCGGTTGAATTCGACGACAGCCGGTGGGAAGTGGTATCGTTGCCTCATTCGGTGGCCCTGGTGCCGGCCGAAGCCAGCGGCGGACGCAACTATCAGGGGATAGCCTGGTACCGCAAACGTTTTGTAATACCGGAGTCGGCAACCGGGAAAAAGGTGTCGCTTCATTTTGAAGCCATCATGGGCAAACAGCAGTTTTACCTGAACGGCACACTGGTTAAGGAACACAAAGGAGGTTATCTTCCTGTTACCATCGATCTTACGACAGCAGGTTGCCTGCCGGGCGACACCTGCCTGTTGGCTGTGATGGCCGACAACAGCAACGACAAGACCTATCCTCCGGGAAAACCCCAGTACACCCTCGATTTTTCGTACCACGGAGGTATTTACCGCGACGCCTGGATGATTGTAAAAAACCGTGCTGCCATTACCGATGCCCTCGAAGCCGGCAAGATAGCCGGCGGCGGTGTTTTCATTCATTACGATGGCATTTCGCACCAAAAAGCACACTTGTATATCGATACCGAAGTTAAAAATGAGCACCCAAAACAAAAACGGCTGGTTCTCGAAACCATCGTCCGTAATCCGCAGGGAAAGGTAGTAGCCACGATCAGCACACCGGTCAAACTGCAGAACGGCAGGTCGTACACCGTAAAGCAACACGCTACCATTCTCAATCCGGCACTTTGGTCGCCCGAAACTCCGGCGCTTTACCAGGTGGAACTTCGCCTGAAAGAAGGTGGAAAGGCCATCGACGGCGGGATGGTCCGCACCGGCATTCGTAAGGCCGAATTCCGCGGAGCCGACGGGTTTTACCTGAACGACCAACCCTACAAGCCCCTTATCGGCGGTAACCGGCATCAGGATTTTGCGCTCATCGGCAATGCGATGCCCAATTCGCAGCAATGGCGCGATGCCAAGCGGCTGAAGGACGCTGGGTTTAATATTATCCGCACGGCACATTACCCGATGGACCCATCGTTCATGGAAGCCTGCGACGAACTCGGGCTCTTCGTAATCGTGGCCACCCCGGGCTGGCAGTACTGGAATGCGGCCTTCGAAGAACTGGTGCATCAGAACACCCGCGACATTATACGGCGCGACCGCAACCACTGCTCGGTGTTGCTCTGGGAACCCATCCTCAACGAGACCCGCTTTCCGCTCAGTTTTGCGATGAAGGCACTGGAAATTACCCGCGAAGAGTTTCCCTGGCCGGGCGCTCCGCCCGCTGCCGGCGACATGCATTCCGCCGGCATTGCCGACCATTACGGAGTGGTGTACGGCTGGCCGCACGACGATCCATCGCAGGTGAAACAAAGTTTGTTCACCCGCGAATTTGGTGAGAATGTCGACGATTGGTATGCCCACAACGCCAATAACCGTGCGGCCCGCCACTGGGGCGAAAAACCCATGAAAGTAGCCGCACTCTCGCTCGCCGACACCTACAGTACCCTCTTTACCGGCAACCGGCAGTTTACGGGCGGCACCCACTGGCATCCGTTCGACCACCAGCGCGGCTATCACCCCGATCCTTACTGGGGAGGCATTTTCGATGCATTCCGTCAGCCGAAATACGCCTATTATTTCTTCAAAAGCCAGACTGACGCGCGCAACGAAGGCCAACCGATGATTTTCATTCTCAACGAGATGACTCCCTACTCCGATGCGGATGTAGTGGTATTTACCAACTGCGATTCGGTACGCCTTACCCTCAACGAAGGCCTGAAGGTAAAAACATTGAAAGTAAACAAGGTAGAAGGAAAAATGCCCGCGCCGCCACTTATTTTCGAGAACATGTTCGATTTCTGGGAGATGCGTGACGTCACGTATAAACAAAAAAAGCCCGAACTCGTGAGTCTGAAAGCCGAAGGATTTATCGACGGCAAGCTGGTATGCACCGAACTACGCCGTCCCTCGCGGAGAGCGACCAAACTGCGGCTCACCATCGACGATCTGGGGCAGCCCCTCGAGGCCGACGGATCGGACATCGTGGTGGTTATCGCCGAAATAACCGACGACAATGGCAACGTACGCCGTCTGGCCAAAGAGAATATCGTATTCACAGTGGAAGGCGAAGCCAGCATCGTGGGGAATGCCGCCATCGGCGCCAACCCGAGAGCTGTTGAATTCGGCTCGGCACCGGTGCTCATTCGCTCCACGCTCCGGCCGGGTAAAATAAAAGTAAAGGCGCAGGTGAGCTATCCCGGCACCCACGCACCGGCTCCTGCCGAAATCGAATTCTCGTCGGTGGCAGCAGGCATGCAGTTCAACTATCTCGACCGGACTACCGGCAGGCTGAATAACTACCGGCAGCAGATCGACGAAAACATTCAACTTTCCGACGAAGAAAAACGTAAACTACTCGAAGAAGTGGAGCGTCAGCAAGCCGAATTTGGAATCCCGAAATAAAGCCCCGGGCAGGGATTCGCTGAACAGCCAACCTGTCCGGCGGATCCCTGCCCGGGTGTGCAACGGCAGTCCGGCAAGGATTAACCTCCGGCAAAACGAGTGGTTTACGATAAAAATAATAACTTTGCCGTCCGTAACCAATCAATAAAAACGTTCCGACCCGGTACCTGTGTACCGGCAAGGCAGTTAAAATTTCACCGAATCATTCATGAAACTCCGACAAACCCTTTTGATCATCCTGTTGGCAACGATCGCTACCGCGACGGCCAAAAACATGATTATCAAGGAATACACCACCGAAAACGGCCTGCTTCACAACACGGTGTACAGCGTAATGAAAGACGCCGACGGTTTCGTATGGTTTGGCACCTGGTATGGCCTTACCAGCTTTGATGCCGTCAAATTCAAGCCGTACAACACCCGGGGCGATTACAATACCGACATTCCGCCCCACAAACTACAAAACCTGTACGAAGCTCCCGACGGAAATTTATGGGTTAAAACCATCGACCATAAACTCTTCCTGTTCGATAAAAAAAACGAACTGTTTTTCGATGTATTCAACGTCATCCGGAAAAAATATTCCGTAAGCTCCAAGATCATCAAGATCCAACCTTCCGAATCGGGCAATCTGCTCATGCTTACCAAAAACAAAGACCTGCTCCAGGGACGCTCTACCGGAAACGGCGAAATGGAAGTGGAATTGCTCTACGACTCGAAAAGCACCCGTGAGAACAAACTCATCAACAACCTGCTGGTCGAAAACCAACAGTACATCAACTGGATAGGAATCGATTACAAGATTATCTCGGTAGCGAAAGGGAAAAACCTGCAGGGCAAACCGGCCGATTACCTGTTGCAGCAACTGGGACCCAAAAACCGGCTGGCCTTTACCGCGGCGCACAACGACCGCCACCTCCTGTGGCTCGGCACCCGCGACGGAATGATTTATTCGGTGGATGCACAAAACGGGAAAGTGAAACGCTGGGAACAATTCAGCGGCAGCGGAATCATCGAAAATGTGATTAGCTCGGGCGACCAGGTGGTGTACCTTACCATCCGCAGCAAAGGAATTTTTGCCCTCAATATTAAAACCGGCGAAACGACACAGGTTGCTTCATTATCGGCAGCTCAGCCGGTAACCAACTCGTGCACCGACAGTTACGACAAGCTTTGGTTTATAATCGACGAACGCGACGTGCTGTATTACGATCCGTTCAACCGTATTCAGAAACTGTTTCAACTTCCCGAAGGAAAGGTAAACCGAACCATTAAGTTTCAGGACGGCAAAGAAGAAGGTATGTTTTTCCTGACCACTGCCGGCGACATCCTCACCATCGACCGTAACGAACTAAACCTCAATCTGCTGAGCCAGCACCCCGATCTGAACGGACGTGAAGAACGCCCTCTTTTTCTCGACTTTCTGCTCGATGCCGACAATATTCTGTGGCTCACATCCACCACCCGGGGCGTGTTCCGTATCAACTTCCCCAAAGCTCAATTTGAACTCAGGAAGCTTCCTGCCGGCAATGGCAAACCGGCCGCCGACACGGCGCTGAAAGCGCTTTACCAGGCCCGCAACGGCGAAATCTGGGTAGGCGCCCGCAACGGCGAGGTGATGCAACTCGACAAAGAAGGGAACCTGGTGCGCGTGTTTTCGAAAGCAACGTATTCCATCGGAACCGTGTATCATGTGATGGAAGATCACCGGGGACATTTGTGGTTCTCGACCAAAGGCAACGGTCTGGTGAAAGCCGAGCGCGACAACTCCCAACCCTTCGGGTTCAGGTTTACCCGCTACCTGTATTCCGACAACGACCCGGGAGCACTCTCGAGCAACGATGTGTATTATACCCTCGAGGACAGCCGCAAACGCATTTGGGTAGCCCTGTTCGGCGGAGGACTGAATTTGCTCACCGACGAAAACGGGAAAACCTTTTTCCGGAACAAATACAACAGTTTCCGGAAGTATCCCCAATTAGGCCTGTACATGGAAGTGCGCAACCTGGCCGAAGATGCCAACGGCCGCATTTGGGTAGGTACCAGCGACGGATTAATGTCGTTCGACAGCAATTTTCAACATCCCGACCAAATCGAATTTGAAGTATACCGCAACGACGGCGATAAAATAAATGTATTCGACAACGATGTGTACGTACTGTACAAAGATGCCGGCGACCGGATCTGGATGAGCGTTTTCGGAGGCGGCTTGTACAAACTCCTGTCGTACGACCCCGAAAAAAAGCAGCCGGTCATTCAGTCGTACGGGGTAAACCAGGGGCTGAAGAGCGATGTAATATTATCGATTACCGAAGATGGCGCCAATCACCTGTGGCTGGCCACCGAAAACACCATCACCCGTTTTGATAAAGAAAACGAAAGCTTTCGCAATTTCGACCGTTACGACGGCTTGCAACCGGTGCAGATGGAGGAAGAAAGCGCCCTTCAGCTGCAGTCGGGGCTATTGTGGTTTGGCAACCGCAAAGGCATTCTCAGTTTCGACCCGCAATCCATCAGCACCTATCAGTCGGCCTATAAAACCTTTATTGTGGATTTCTGGGTGTCGAACCGCGATCTGAAAAGCTTTGGTGAAGAACCCATTTTGCGCAGCTCGATCCGCTATGCCCGCGAAATAAAGCTGAAGCACAACCAATCGAGCTTTGCGATCGAGTTTGCGGCGCTCAACTTCTACAACCCCAACCGGGTTTCGTACAAGTACATTCTGGCCGGTTACGAAGACGAATGGCATTTCAACTCGCGCAATCGCATCGCCTCCTACCCCAACGTCCCACCCGGCGAATATACCTTCAAGGTGGTGGCTATCGACGAAGCCAACGATGAGCTCGAATCGTCGAACTCCTTGCGGATTATTATTCTGCCTCCCTGGTGGCTCACCTGGTGGGCGAAAGGCATCTACCTGGTTTTATTCCTGATAGCCCTTTATTTTATCATCCGGGCATCGTACCTGTATATCCGTATGCGCAACGAGATGTATGTCGAACAGCGCGTATCGGAACTGAAAATACGGTTCTTCACCAATATTTCGCATGAACTGCGCACCCCGCTCACCCTCATCATGGGACCCATCCAGGAATTGCGGCAAAAACAACAACTCACCGAAAAAGGGCAGCAATACGTGTCGATGATCGAAAAAAATGCCCGGCAGATGTTACAGCTCGTGAATCAGATTCTCGACTTCCGGAAAATCCAGAACGGGAAAATGGTACTTCATGTATCGCATACCGATGTCAACGAACTGGTACGGGGCCTGCATACCGAATTTTCGGTGATGTCGGAAGAGAACGAAATCAGCTTCCTGCATCAAACCATCGACGATAGTCCCGATTTATGGATCGATAAGGAAAAAATGGAAACCGTGATCCGGAATTTGCTCTCGAATGCTTTTAAATTCACCAAAGCCGGCGGGAATATTTACCTTTCGTGCGGGTTAACGCCCGACGGGAAGCGCTGTTTTATCCGCGTGGAAGATACCGGTGTGGGCATTCCGCAAAATAAAATCATGGAAATTTTCGAGCGCTTTTTTCAGGACGAGAATGCGCTGAGCGCCCAGTACCCGGGTACCGGTATCGGTCTCGCCCTGGCCAAGGAAATTGTAAGCCTGCACCACGGAACCATTCATGCTGAAAGCAGCAAGGACAAAGGTTCGGTATTTACCGTTGAATTATTGCTGGGAAGAGAGCATTTCAAGGAAGGGGAAGTGAATTTTTACATCACCGACACCCCTGCGGAGACCACTGCCGGCCAACAACAGGAAACGCAGGAAGAAGAGCCGTTTTCCGGCAAACCAGCCTTACCCACCCTGCTCGTGGTGGAGGACAACAAAGACCTGCGCGACTTATTGCACCTGCAGCTCGACGGACAATTTAATATTTTCACCGCTGCCAACGGGGCCGAAGGATTGCGCAAGGTGAATCTGTACCAGCCCGACATTATCATTACCGATCAGATGATGCCCGAGATGACCGGTACGGAAATGATACAGGCTATCCGTACCGATTTCCAGATCAGCCATATCCCGATTATCATGCTGACGGCTAAAACCGACGACGAATCGAAGATCCAGGCCATCCACATGGGCGCTAACGTGTACATTACCAAGCCTTTCAACATCGACTACCTGGTAGCCTGTATCGAACAATTGCTGAGCGACCGTAAAGTTTTCCGCGAAAAAATATGGAAGCAGGAACAACCTGTAGCGGCGGCGCCCAACGAAAGTTACGAGAAATACCTGCAGGAAAAAGATTTTCAGTTCCTCGAAAAGATACATCAGGTGATCGAAGAAAACCTCGACAACAGCGATTTCAACATCGATTCGATCGCCGATACCCTGGGCATCAGCCGGTCGGCCTTTTTCAAGAAGCTGAAGAGTTTGACCGGCCTGGCGCCGGTGGATATGATTAAGGATTACCGGCTTCAAAAATCGCTGGAATTATTGAAAAACACCGATTTGAGTGTATCTGAAATTGCTTTTGAAGTAGGATTCCGTGAAGCCGGGTATTTCGGCAAATGCTTCCGGAAGAAGTACGGTCAAACGCCTACGGAATACATGAGCGCATATCGGAAAAAATAAATTATCGCCGTATGAAACACTGGTTTTTATATCCCCTGTTACTGATCAGCTCTGTCGTGCTGTATGCCCGCCCCACCGTTCAGTACAAAGAAGGTAAATTGGTTTATCTGTGCGATGAGCGCGGCAACAGGATGCCCGATTATTCGTATTGCGGGTATGCCGCATCGTCCGCTGCCTTGCCGGAGCAGGCGCCCACGGCGATTGTCGAAGCTCCTGCGGGCGATGCCACGCTTACGTTGCAACAGGCTATCGACGAAGTTGCGGGCCGCAGGCCCGATAAAAACGGCAACCGGGGCGTCATTTTGCTGAAAGAAGGGACATACCGGATTTCGGGCAGCTTGCGGATTCACGCTTCGGGGATTGTATTGCGGGGAAGTCATCCGCACAATACCCGGCTGATAAAAACGGGCAAAAGCAGGGAAGCCCTGATTTATGTCGAGGGGAAACCGGATATCCGGTATTCGGACACGCTGGAAGTTCAACCGGGCTATTACCCGGTTAATTCGATGCAACTAGCCCTTGCGGCAACCGGCCGGTTGCGGGCCGGCGACCGGGTGAAAATCGTGCGGTACTCCACCGCGGCATGGATTAAATCGCTGGGATGCGATGAATTCGGCGGAGGCAACAGTGCGTTGGGCTGGAAACCCGGCGATCTGGACCTGGCCTGGGACCGGACGATAACAGGTTTGGAGGCGGGACGCATGCAGCTGCATGCTCCGCTGCCGATGGCGCTCGATTCGCAATGGGGAAAAACGGTGGTGATGCCGTACCGTTGGGAAGGCAGGATTTCGCAGTGTGGAATCGAGCAACTCACCTTGCTGTCGGAGTACGATATGCGTTACCCGACGGACGAAGATCATAGCTGGACGGGGATTTATGCCGACAACGCGACCGATTGCTGGATCCGGCAGGTTCATTTGTTTCATTTTGCCGGTTTTGGGATTGCGTTGCATGCGGGTACTTCGCAGTTTACGGTGGAGGATTGTACGATGCGGGCGCCGGTGGCTGAAAATGGCGGTCACCGTAAAACCGGGTTTTACACGGCCGGACAGCTTAATCTGGTGCAACGGTGTTTTACCGAGGATATGCGCAACGATTTCGTGGCAGGTTACGGAGCTCCCGGACCTAATGCCTTCGTACAATGCGAAAGCCGTCGTTCGACCGGTTTCAGCGGGGCTGTTTCGTCGTGGGCGCCGGGTTTGTTGTTCGACCTGGTGAAGATCGACGGCAACAACCTGCGGTTGGGGCAGCTGGGTCAGCACAACAACGGAGCCGGCTGGAATACGGCCAATAGCATGTTGTGGCAATGTTCGGCAGCCGAAATTGAATGCGCGTCGCCGTCGGCCGACGGGGTAAACCGGGCTTATGGCTGCTGGGGACAGTATTCGGGCCATGGAGAATGGTACGAATCCGACAGTCATATTACTCCCCGGAGTTTGTTTTACGTTCAGTTGCAGGAGCGGTTGGGCAGGGACGTTGCACACCAGGCACGGCTGATGCCGCTGAATACCGATGCTACGAGCAGTCCGACCGTGGAGCAGGCAGCGGCATTAGCAGCTGAGGCGCGGGAGCCAGTGATGACGATGGAGCGATGGATAGCTGCCCAACCGCTGCTCTCGTCCGCTGAACCACAAAAACCTAAACAGCAACCGAATACCCGACCGGCTAAAAGCAGTCGTGCTACTGCCGGGCACCAAACTTACCTCCCCGGATTTCACATCAACAACGGCCAATTGTTTTTTGGCGACCGGCTGCTTACCGGCCGCAAGCACGACGTTGCCTGGTGGAGTGGCAAAACCAAACCCTCGTACCTTACCGGCAACCGGGCCAAAGCACATATTACCCGCTTTGTTCCCGGGCACGAAGGCTATGGACTTACCGACCGCATCGACAGCGTCGTGGCGCAACTAAGCCGGCAGGGCGTTGCAGTATTGGATCACAATTACGGGTTGTGGTACGAACGTCGCCGCGACGATCACCAGCGGGTGCGCAGGGCCGACGGCAATGTATGGGCGCCGTTTTACGAACAGCCCTTCGCCCGGAGCGGCCAGGGCCAGGCCTGGGACGGATTGTCGAAATACGACCTAACCCGGCCCAACGAATGGTACTGGAACCGGTTGGGCGAATTTGCATCCAAGGCGGCTCCCAAAGGTATACTGCTTTTTCACCAGCATTTCTTTCAACACAATATTCTCGAAGCCGGCGCACACTGGGTCGATAGCCCCTGGCGAACCGCCAACAACATCAACGACACCGGATTCCCCGAACCCGTACATTTTGCCGGCGACAAGCGTATCTTTTACGCCGAGCACTTTTACGACACCACCCACGTAGTACGGAAAGCGCTTTACCGGAACTATATCCGCGAAGGACTCGACCGGCTCAGCCGGTATCCCAATGTAGTGCACCTTATCAGCGCCGAGTATACCGGACCTCTTCATTTCGTACAATTCTGGATCGACGTGATCCGCGAATGGGAACGCGAAACCGGAAAAACCGCATTGGTCGCCCTCAGTACGACGAAAGACGTACAGGATGCCATTCTTGCCGACCCGCTGCGCTCGGGCACCGTCGACATTATCGACATCCGCTACTGGCATTACCGGCAAAACGATACGGTGTATGCCCCTGCAGGAGGCCTACACCTGGCGCCACGGCAGCACGCCCGGCTGGTAAAAACTGGTAAAACCGGTTACCAGGAGGTGTACAAAGCAGTCGATGAATACCGTACGATGTATCCTGAAAAGGTGGTGGTGTATTTCGGACAAAGCTATACCGAACAGGCTGAAGCCGTGAAAGCTGCCGGCGGATCGATCCCGGCATTATGATCCGCAAAAACATGTTTTATAACATGTTACCAGTTTTTACCATCAAAAAACCAAAAATTGCCATTCATCCCTGTTGAGACTCTCTATTTTTGAGCCATCATTTCAAACGGCTCTAATACAGTTTCAACCGATGGAAAACAATTACACGATCCGCCAGCAGAACGCTGAACAACAAACCGCTGAACTCATTGCCCGCTTCAAAGGCAACGATACGAAGGCGTTCAACGAATTGTATCACATGCACGTGAACATGCTTTTCAATTATGGCAGCCGGCTTACTCAGGATGCCGAACTATTGAAAGACTGTATTCAGGATGTATTTATCCGTATCTACCACCGCAGAGCGGAAATCGAAAACATACAAAACCTGAAATCTTATCTGCTCATTTCGCTCAAAAATAAATTGTGCGACGAAAGCCGCCGGCGCATACACCTTTCGGATGTAGCGGTAGAAGAACTCAGCGTGATGGCCTGTGAGCATGTCGAAAAAGATTATATCACCCGGGAAAGCGCCAACAATCTGAAACATAAAGTAAGCAGGTTGCTCGATAAATTATCGCCCCGCCAGCGCGATGCCATCGAACTGTATTACATCCAGGAACGGAAATACGAGGATATCTGCGAAATTATGCAGATGAATTATCAATCGGTACGAAACCTCATTCATCGCGGCATGTTGCGCATGAGAGCCAGTGCGGTATAACCGCCCGAAACTGCTCAGGTGAGTACAAAAATTACCGGCCGTTCGTTTTAGGAAAAACAACGGCCATGCGTACTTCCATCAGCATCGAAGATTTACTTACCAACGACGATTTTATTCGTTTCGTGGTTGCTCCCACCCAGGAACTGACGCTTTACTGGATCGACCGGTTCCGGCGCCAACCGGAGCTCATCGGTACTGCTGCCGAAGCAGCCCGGATACTGAACGAACGTACTTCGTCGCTGAAGGAGCACGAACAAGCCGAACTGTTTCACCGGATCCTGGAACATTGCAGGTAAACAAAAGCCGACATGATCAATCAATGCCGGCTTTTTCATTTCATTTTCCCATAAACGCTTTATAACCCGTCCAGCCATCGGAGCCCTGTAAAACCCTGTCGATGGTGATTTTCCGAGCTTCTTTGCGGCTTAACTCGCGCGACCAATTCACCCGTTTACTACGGTCGGATCCCGCACCCGTATTTTTATATTCGCTGTAACGGGCCGTTTTTTCATTCTCCGGATTGCGCCAGTTTTCCCAACCCGCAGGATGAATGCCCTCAGGCATCTCGCAATTACGGAACAAAGTCATGGCATATCCCCGCCACGGGCGACCCAGGTACATCTTATCGACCCCCTCGGCCACCGTCAGTGTACATTTGTTGAAAATAAATCCAAACACCTGATTTTCGGGCGTCGAGGCAGCAGTGATGTACGAATTACGCTTACTGTGAATCACACACTGCTCAAACCAGGCAGTCGACGGACCAAAAATATAATCGGTAGTACCCTCGATATAACACTTGTAAAAAAACTGGCGGCAATTGGCCCTGCCCCCGTAATACGTATCCTGATTGCCGATGAGCCTGCAATTGTTGAAGATCACCCGGTCGCCTTCCACATGCACCGCCACCGCCTGGCCCAGCGGCTCGGCAGCATTCATTATCGTGAGGTTCTCGAGCACAATATCGCTGCCGCCTATTTTAAGCGTATAGGTACGAAACGTACCCATCTTATTAATATTAGCGTGATCGTACCATACCAGTATCGTTTTTTCAGCATCTTCGCCCACCAGCCTGATGCGCGTGTTGTAAGTCGGAATCTCCAGCTTCTCCTTGTAAACACCCTCGTTGATACGGATGGTCACCCATCCCGCCGGGTCGAACGCCCGCACGCTGTTGATGGCCTCCTGAACCGATGTAAAATCGCCCCGCCCGTACACATCGACGGTAATTTCGCGGGCATGGGTAAGCTGCGCCGAAACCAGGCCAGCCAAAAGCAACAAGAAGAATAAAGTCTTTTTCATGATCAACCAAACTGTGTATTCGTAAGTAGTAATAAAAAACAGGTCACGAAATTACTACATTTATCCGAGCTTTCCCAACAAAAACCCGAGTTTTTATCCGGTGAGTACAAAAGCAAAATGAAAGCGTTAGTTACAATATTCATCTACATAGTAATCATGAAAAAAGTATTTTCGGGGGTTATCGTCCCCGCCATCACTCCCCTGAACACCGATTTCTCCATCGACCTTCCTGCGGTTACAGGCATTGTGAAACGATTTGCAGCCAACGGGTTACACCCCTTACTGCTGGGCACTACCGGCGAATCGCCACTGGTGAATGCCGCCGACAGCGAGTTGTTGCTCCGCACGGCCGTTGCCGCCAGGGGACCGCAACAACTCATTTATGCCGGCATTGTAGGCAATCAGGTAGAGGAGCTGATCGACCGATCGCAACAGTACTTCGCATCGGGGGCCGACGTGGTGGTAGCCACCTTACCTTCGTATTACATACTCACTCCTGCGCAGATGGAACGGTTCTACACCACCCTGGCCGACCGGGCCGGAGGTCCCGTGATGATGTACAACATAAAAGCGACCACCCAAATGTCGATTCCGACCGGGCTGGTCGAGCAACTGAGCCGGCATCCTCGCATAGCCGGGCTCAAAGACTCGGAACGCGACGAGCAACGAATGCTGTATTTTATAGAACAGTTTCGCGAACGAAACGACTTCTCGTACTTCTGCGGCTGGGGAGCCCGTTCGGCTCAGAGCCTGGAAGCCGGCGCCGACGGAATCGTTCCCAGCACCGGAAATATCGTTCCCGAAATGTACGGCGCACTTTACCGGGCGGCCCTCGAAAACAAGTGGGACGAATGCTATCGCTGGCAAACCGAAACCGACAAAATAGCGCAGCACTATCAGGCCGATTGTACACTGGGCGAGTCGCTGAAAAAACTAAAAACCATGATGCACGAAAAAGGCTGGTGCAACACCACCATGATGCCGCCATTATAAGTCAATATTATGATACACTGGATCGACACCCTTATTGTTCTCCTTTCGATTGTTGTTACAATCGGGATGGGTCTTTTCTTTGCCAACCGTCAGAAAAGTTCGGGGCATTATTTCGCAGGAGGTAAAAATATTCCCGCCTGGGCCATCGGCATGTCGATATTTGCCACGCTCATCAGCAGCGTCACCTTTCTGGCTTATCCGGCTGCCGCCTATAAAGCAAACTGGATATTGCTGGTACAGGGGCTTATGGTACCCATTGTACTGATCGGCATTATCCCTTACATCGTTCCGCTGTTCCGGAAAACCATCCAGCTGAGCACCTACGAATATTTCGAACGCCGCTTTGGGTTCGGAGCACGGATCTACAGTTCGCTGGCGTTTGCGCTTACCCATTTTTCAAAGATGGGAACCGTGCTGTACCTCATCAGTCTGGCATTAAGCAGTTTCTCGGGGCTGCCCGTTATTACCATTATCATTGCACTGAGCATCACCATTATCATTCTGACCTTTTTCGGCGGAATCGAAGCGGTAATCTGGATGGACGTAATACAGGGCTTTTTACTGATAGCCGGGGGCCTCGTAAGTGTCGGCATTTTGCTGTTCAAGCCCGACACCGGAGCTGGGGTCATACTGTCGCAGGCCTTCGAGTGGAAGAAAATCGATATGGGGCCGTATCATTTCAGTCTTACCGAACTCACCTTCTGGGTAATGGTGATTAACGGCGTGTTTTATGCTTTACAGAAATACGGAACCGACCAAACCATCGTGCAGCGCTACCTCACCGCCCGCACCGACAAGGACGCCAAGAAAGCAGCCTATATCGGCGTACTGACCAGCGTCCCGGTGTGGACGCTATTCATGCTCATCGGATCGTTGTTGTTTGTTTTTTACAACAGCGGACAGGCATCGCTCCCCGCAGGCATCAGCGCCGACGGTGTATTTCCCTACTTCATCAAAACCGAATTACCGGTAGGCGCCATTGGTCTGGTATTGGCCGGTCTGGTAGCGGCGGCCATCTCGAGTCTCGATTCGGATATGAATTGCATTGCAGCAATCGGAGTACAGGATTTTTACCTCCGCTTAAAACCCGATGCAACCGACCGCCAGAAATTACGAATGGGGAAATGGCTGGTGCTGGCTTCGGGAATAGCCATGATGCTGGTAGCCCTGCTCTACGTTGCCTGGCAGGGCGAAGGAGTGCTGGGAGTTGTTTTCGAACTCTACGCCATCTTCTCGGCAGGGATAGTAGGGATTTTCCTCTTAGGCTTAGTGAGCCGGAGAGCCAACAAACAAGGCTTGTACATTGGCGTGGCAGTCACCGTGGCGTTTACTGCCTATGCGGTGCTCACCTCAACAAAAATCGGCAACGAACTCATCCTCGACCTGGGCAGGTACAATTTCACCCAGCACAAATACATGCTGGGAGTGTACAGTCATCTTATCGTGCTCGTCGTAGGTTATCTGGCCAGCTTTTTCTTTAAAACAGCCCGTGCCGAAAAATCATTAACTTTGTACGGATTTTTGAACAAAAAATGAAAACGATTCAACTTCAGCTTCCTTCCTCTATCAACATAGGGAATAACCTGATGGAAACCTTGCCATCCGACAGCAGGATAATGCGCAGCCAACGGTTGCTTTTTCTGACCGCGGCGCCGCTGGCACAACAGATGCAGGCTGTGATCGAGCCTTTAAAAAAAACGCACAGCGTACAAGAGCTCATTTACGACTACCCGGGAGAACCTACTTTTGAATTGTTCGGGCAGTTGCTGGATCAGTTGACCGGAACGCCCGATTGCGTGGTCGGTACCGGCGGAGGCAGCGTGCTCGATTGTGCGAAACTGCTGGCCGCATTGGGCACGCGCAAGCAGCAACTTACCGAAGTCATCGGCATGCAGCTGGTAAACCGCCGTACCATTCAGCTGATTTGTATTCCCACCACTGCCGGCACCGGCAGCGAGATGTCGCCCAATGCTATTTTATTGAATGCTGCAACTCAGGCTAAAAGCGCCGTCATCAGTCGCGAGCTGGTTCCCGATGCGGTGTATATCGATCCCTCGCTCACGCTTGCTTTGCCTGCCCGTATCACGGCCGAAACCGGGATGGATGCGCTGTCGCATTGCATTGAATCTTATACGAATATTAATGCACATCCGGTTATCGACCTGTATGCCCTTGAAGGAATAAGGCTGATTGCCGGCCATTTGAGGCAGGCAGTTGCCGATGGAACCAATATCGATGCCCGCACTGCTCTGCTGGTGGGTTCGATGTATGGCGGGATCTGCCTGGGTCCGGTCAATACGGCGGCGGTGCATGCCCTGTCGTATGGGTTGGGCGGGAAATTCCACATCGGCCACGGATTGGCCAACGCGATGCTGCTGCCCCCGGTTTTTGAATTCAATGCCCCGGCCAGCGAGTACCGTCATGCCTCGGTAGCCCGGGCATTGGGAGCCACAGCCGCCAACCCCACAGCCTGTATTGCCGAAGGAGCGGCCCTGTTGCGTTCATTAGCATCCGAATGTGGCATACCGGCCAAGCTGAGCGATATCGGAATCCCTGAAGGTGCTATTCCGGAGCTGGTGGCCACAGCCATGGAGGTTACCCGCCTGCTGAACAACAATCCACGGAAGATGACTCCCGAAGATGCTGAAACGATTTATCGTCAATTATTCTGAAAAAATAAACTTATCGAACTGATGAGCTCCCATTGCCCGGTTTCGATATCCAACTAACAATGAACCATATGTCAACGACTCCCATTATAGGTATCAGCATGGGCGATCCGGCAGGTATCGGTCCTGAAATTTGCGTAAAAACCCTGGCATCGGAGCTGGTCTACGAACGTTGCCGTCCGCTGGTGGTGGGCGACGCTGCGACCATCTCCCGGGCTGCGGCACTGTTTGCTCCTTCGTTGCAGGTCCGGCCGGTGCATACCGTAGCCGACGCCCGCTTTATTCCGGGTACAATCGATGTGTACGAGCTCGGAAATGGAGCCGCCAACGAGCCGAAACCCGGCGAAGTGTCGGCGATGGCCGGCGATGCGGCCTTCGGAGCGGTGCGGAAGGTGATCGAGTTGGCCCTGAACAACGAAATCGATGCAACGGTCACAGCGCCCATCAACAAGGAATCGATACACCTGGCCGGTCATCATTTTTCGGGACATACCGAAATTTATGCCCACTACACCGGCACCGCCAATTATGCCATGTTGCTGGCCGACGACAACCTGAGGGTAATCCATGCCACCACCCATGTCTCGCTGCGAAAAGCCTGCGATTTGTGCAAAAAAGAACGGGTGATGGAGGTCATCGGGCTGCTCCACGATGCCTGCCTTCAATTCGGGATCGAAAATCCGGTGATCGGCGTGGCCGGTTTAAATCCGCATGCAGGCGAGAACGGGCTCTTTGGCGACGAGGAAATACATGAAATTATCCCGGCCATAGCTGCCATGAACGAAAAAGGCTATCGGGTGCAGGGACCGGTCCCCCCCGACACGCTGTTCGTGAAAGCCGTACAGGGAAAATTCGATGGCTGTGTAGCGATGTACCACGATCAGGGGCATATTCCCTTCAAACTCGAAGGCTTCCAGTGGGACAACGAAAAACAGACCATGAAAAGTGTGAAAGGTGTGAATATCACACTCGGTCTGCCTATCATCCGTACTTCGGTCGACCACGGCACTGCTTTCGAAATAGCCTGGCAGGGTATTGCATCGCCCGATGCATTGCGCATTGCCATCGATTATGCCGTACGACTGGCCGAAAACAAGCGCTGACATGATCCTGGTCATAGCCGACGATATCACCGGAGCTGCCGAAATGGCCGGAAAAGCGATGGAGTTTGGACTTTCGGTCGGATTCCTATGCTCGTTCGACGGCTCGGTAAAGCGCATCGACACGCCCGACGTACTGGTAGTGGCCACCAACAGCCGTTCGCTCGCCGAACCGGGCGCAGTACGGCTCCACCGCCGGTTACTTACCGAACTGTCGCAAACCTACTCCGGTCCGACGATCCATTTCTATAAAAAATGCGATTCGGCGGTAAGAGGCTATGTGCTTTCCGAACTCATTCCGATGGCCGAGCATACCGGAATCAGCAGCGTAGTGCTTCAACCCGCCAATCCTGCGGCAGGCCGGCGCATCGAACTCGGGCACTATTCCATTCACGACCAACCGCTTCACCAAAGTCCGTTTCGTACCGATCCCGATTTTCCGGCAACAAGCTCGGATGTCCGCCAACTTCTCCTGGCACGAAGCCCCCGATTCGCCGCTACTCCGGCTTTTGAATATACACTTGCCGATTGCCGTTCGGAAGAAGAGATGGCCCAACAACTGCAACCGACCGGGCTTACCAGCCACCTGTATGCAGGAAGCACCGCTTTTTTCGGGCAATACCTGAAGATTGTACACCGGCATGTACCGGCGCAGGTTCCATCCGTCGTCGCCAGGCACGAAGCCGAAGCGCCTTATTTATTGCTTTCGGGAAGCGCCCATGCCGGCACCTACGAAATGCAGCAGTATTTTGAAGAAAAAGGCAGGCCCGCCATTCAGTTACCGGCTGAGCTCCGGCAACCCGCCTGCTCCGCAGAAGCCATTCGCACTTTTGCCGCCCGGCAGGTTCAAACAATAATCGACTCCCCCGGTAAAAGCTTCATGCTATCGACGGGAGGCCCCGGCGAAACCTACCCGGCGGCGCCGGAAGTACTGAACCAGCGACTGTGCCGGCTGGCCCAACTCCTGGTCGACAAGCTCAGTATCGAACATATTTACATCAGTGGCGGGGCTACCACCTGGCAATTTATTTCCGAAATGAACTGGACTTCGCTCGTGCCGGTACTATCGCCGGCGCCGGGAGTGATCCGGCTCAAGGTGGCCGACCGGCCCGGCACCAGCATCACCATTAAACCCGGCAGCTACGCCTGGGGTATCGCTTTTTAGAAAACTCCGAAAGTTTAGGTATTATTTGATTACATTTGCACCCCCTTTGCGTCTTAAGGGTTGTAAACGAATAAACATAAGTCTAATGAACTCCAGAAAACATCGAACGACACGATTTACAAACCGGTGGTCGGCAGTGCATGCTCTGCTAATCATGCTGCTCCTAACACTTCCTTTGACCGCACAAAACCAGCAGATTACAGTAAAAGCAAAGGTAGTGGACGAGAAAAGCGAGCCGGTAATCGGCGCTACCGTGAAGGTGGAAGGCACCACTGCAGGAACAGTGACCGACCTCAGCGGCTCCTTTCAGATCAAAGCCGCTTCCAATCAAACCGTCAGCATCTCCTATATTGGCTACGTGACGCAGAAATTCAGAGCCGGCCAGGTGCCGGTGGTGATTACGCTCCAGGAAGAAACCGAAAAACTCGACGAGTTGGTGGTAGTGGGTTACGGTGCTGTTAAACGTGCCAACCTGACCGGTGCAGTGGCCAATATCGACATGAAAGAAGTGGCCGACATCCCTGCCCCCAACTTAGCATCGGTACTGATGGGAACCATGCCCGGCGTAAAAGTGAGCGAAGCTACCGGCAACGTGGTCGGGAATTCGACGATCCAGATCCGTATCAACGGATCGTGGAACTCGGAAGAACCTTTGTTTGTTATCGATGGATTTATCCGCGACCTGAATGCTTTTAACATGCTCGACCCCTCGGAAATTGAAAATATTTCGGTATTGAAAGATGCGGCAGCTGCTATCTACGGGGTACGTGGCGCCGGCGGGGTATTGCTGGTAACCACCAAAAAAGGGAAAGCAGGTAAAACACGGGTGAGCTATTCTACTTCGTACGGGATAAACCAGGGAGTGAATATGCCCGAGATGATGAGTGCCTACGAGCAGGGTATGGCCCTCAACGACCTGTGGCAACAGGAGATTACCTACAAGGGTGAAACAGCCGATTCGAAACGGTTTTTCACGGCCGACGAACTGAATGCCATGAAAAACATGGATTATAACTGGCTCGAAATGGGCTGGAAAAACTCGGGTAACATGCGGCACACCTTGAATATCAGCGGAGGAAACGACGATGTTCGTTATTTTATCGGAGGTTCGTACATGTGGGCCGATGGTAATTTCGCCAATCTGAATATGAACCGCTACGGATTGCGCGTAGGGGTGGACGCCAAAATGGCTCGTAACCTCAACGCCAGCTTCGGCATGAACTACAACGATAAAAGCACCGAGATGCCGCTCAACCAGCGCGACTCGGAACCCGAGCGGATGTACGGAACTTTCAGCGACCTGGCCCGTGCTCCACGGTTTACCCCGGCTTATATCAACGGCATTCCGGTAGGGAATTCGATTCCTTCCAATGGTTCGCATCCCCTGGAAATGATGAATTCGGGCTCGTACCGCCGGAACAAAAGCAACGATATGTCGGCCAGCCTTTCGCTCGAATACACGGTTGAAAAAATCAAAGGCCTGAAATTTAAAGTTTCGGGAAGTTTCAGCAATGGCTCTAACTTTGGCAAGCAGCTTTCCAAACCCTATTATGTGTACAACTTTATCCCTCTTACTGAAAAAAGTCCGCTCCTGTCCGATCAACAATATGCTATTGGCGACACTCAATACCAACGTAAGATAGAAAATGGCGATAAAATTTACGAATCGTCGTCGCGCAGCTACAATTACCAGTTGAATCCGGAAGTGTCGTATGCCAACAAATTCGGCAAACACGATTTATCCACCTTGCTGATGTTCGAACTTTCGGAAAGCGGTGGCAACGGCATGAGTCTTTCGCGCCAGGGTGTGATTATCGAAAACTACGAAGTGATGGCCGGCTACGCTTCGTCGGCACAGACCACAGCTTCCAACATCAACACCAAATCGCGTCGCCAGTCGTTGATCGGCCGCCTGAACTACAATTACGACAACCGTTACTTTATCGAAAGTGCTACGCGTTACGAAGCTTCCACCAACTTTGCTCCGGGCTACCGCTGGGGATTATTTCCGTCCATTTCGGGGGGCTGGCGCATTTCCGAAGAAGATTTCTTCAAAGAAAGCATCACCTTTATGGACAATCTGAAGCTCCGTGGTTCGTACGGACGGCTGGGTAACGACAAAGTATCGATGAACCAGTGGCGCAGCAGTTACGGCACCATACCCGATGCTGCTTACGTGGGTGGCTCGGCGCTCAGCTCGGTACTTTTCCCCACTATGGAAGGATTATTCATCCTGAATTCGACCTGGGAAAAAACCGATTCGTACAATGCCGGTATCGATATGCGGCTGTTCGGCGATTTCTCGGTGAACATAGATGGGTTTTACCGCCATACCTTCGACATTCTCGACGATTACAAGAGCGCTTTCCCGCAATCGTCGGGTATAAACGCTGCCACTCCCAAACTGAACTACGGCGTGCAGGATTCGTGGGGCGGTGAGCTCGAACTGGGCTACAACAAAAAACTGACGAAGGATTTCACCCTACAATTGAAAGGAAATATTGCGTACGCAACCAATATTGTACTCAAAAAATGGCAGAATCCGGGGAATATCGGCACCTGGCAAGACGAGGTGGGACGAATCCGGGGAGGCGAAGTAGGTTATTTCTCCTATGGAATAGCCCGCACGCAGGAAGAACTCGACAACTGGATTTCGGAACTTAAATCGCATATTCCGCTCGACGAAAACGGAAACCCGAAATACACTGAGATAACCGTACTGGGAATTCCCGAGAGCGCGTTGAAACCCGGTATGCTGATGTTTAAAGACGTTGGAAGCGCACGTTATCAGGATGCCGACGGCAACTGGCACGACGGAGCTCCCGATGGTAATATCACCGACGAAGACCGCCGTATTATCAGCAAATACGACTCCGCTCCCTTCACCTATGGTTTCACGCTGGGCTTTACCTGGAAAGATATAAAAGTGGATGCTATTTTCAGTGGTGCCTTTGGTAACGATGTGGTATTCGAAAAAGGGTTCTACGAAAATGCTTCCGGCGGATCGCGCAGTGGCGATTTCCTGTCGGCGCAATCGAACCAGCTCCGCGAATGGTATGGAAACTACTGGACCGAGTCGAATCCCGATGCCAATTATCCCCGTCTCGATACCTACAGTTTACGCAACCAGCGATCGACCTTCTGGATGCGCGACGGGCACAACCTGCGCCTGCGGTCGCTCAACATGTCGTACAATGTACCGAAAAACCTCACCAAATCGCTGGGTGTCGATCAGTTGCGCGTGTTCTTCTCGGGCACCAACCTGTTGACGCTCATCAATCCGTATCCTTACAAAGATGCAAGTGTCGGTTTCTGGTCGGACTATCCGATGATCCGTACCTTTAACTTCGGTTTAAATCTCAATTTCTAACACACTACAGTCATGAAGATAAAATCAATAATTTACGCGTTGCTGCTCCTGCCGATTGTTTCATCCTGCAGTGATTTCCTGGATGTTAAAGATGAGTCGGCCATCAATCCGGCCATCTGGGACAACGAAAATGCAGCCAAACTCTACATCAACAATATTTACTCGCTTTGTATGCCGGGTTTTGGCGGCGAAAGTCCGGTGGGCGATGGCTCGCTGGCAGCCTTATCCGACGAAACCGACGGTATGGGTTCCAATCTCTTGCTCGGAACACTGGAAGAGGGCAGCGCGGGCGCTTTTTCGTCCGCAACCTACCAGGCTGTGCGCTACATCAATACGGCATTCAATGCCATGAAAAGTTCGAAACTGCCTGCCGACGCGCAAAGCCGCATTCTCGGGCAACTGTACTTTTTCCGCGCGTTCCAGCATTGGAAACTAGTGAATATTTACGGAGGAGTTCCGTACATGCGCGATGTGGTCGATTACCAGTCGGACGACATTATACGCAACGCTCCCCGCAACAAGACCTCCGAATGCATCGCCCTGTTGAAACAAGACCTCGACTCGGCCATCAAACACCTGCCGGCCACCTGGGTAAGCGAGGAATATGGGCGCGTAACCCGCGCTGCAGCTGCGGCCCTCAAGGGGCGTATCCTGTTGTTTTATGCCAGTCCGCAGTTTAACCCGGCCAACGACCGCAACCGCTGGAAAGAAGCGTTTGATGCCAATATTTTTGCACGCAACCTGTGTACTACCGACGGTTACCGGTTGATGACCGATATTAAAGTGCAGGCAAACGCTCAATGGCCGGTTGCAGTCGATTTCAATAAGGTTTTTATCACGAAGAAAACGGCCAATAATCCCGAAGTGATTCTGGTAACTCCTTACCTGCAATCGTTGAAGTACCATGGATACGAAGGAAGCGTTCGTCCCGTCGACGTAACCAATGCTACCGGCCGGCCGTCGAACCTGCCTTCCTGGGATCTGGTAGCGGCGTTCCCGATGAAAGACGGCAAAATTGTCTACAAACATACCGCCACGGCTTCCAATCGTACTACGGTATTTTCGGGCCATACCGATATCCGTAAGTACTACCAGGACCGCGATCCGCGCTTTTATGCCACCATTGCTTTCAACGGCAGCTATTATCCGCTCGAAGGTAACCCGACACGCAGGCAGTGGACCTATACCGGAGGCGAAATTTCTTCATCGGATAAAACAACTACTACCGGCTTTTACACCCGTAAGTACATCAACCCGGCCATTACCGGGGTGGATATGAACAAAACTTACACCGACTGGATCGAGATTCGCTATGCAGAAGTGTTGCTTAACCTTGCCGAAGCTGCTTTCGAATACGAAGGCGACAATTCGGCTACCGGCTTCGATTGCCTCAAAGCTATTCGTGAACGAGCCGGCATCGAGCCGGGGGTCGACGGATTCTACGGACTGAAATCGAATCCCGAATACTCCATGCTTGAGATCGTGATGAACGAACGCCGGGTGGAGATGGCGTTCGAAGGCAAACGATTCTGGGATCTGCGCCGCCGCAACATGTTCACCAACAACCTGGGAGCAAACTTCCTGAAGTTAAACGGATGGAAGAAAAGCGGGTCGGGATACACCTTCACGCTGAGCGGAATCACTACTGCGGCCTTCAACTCCATCCGTCAGGAGCTGCCGGTGGACAGTGTGTACAAATACTTCACCATGACGGCCAAGAGTACCGGTCCGCTGGTAAAGTCTATTGCTTATCGGACCTACACCACCGAAGCAGAGTTGATGGGTAAAACCGATCGCAGTTACAACTTCTTCGATATCCCGTTGAATATCCTCACCCGCAGTCCGGCGCTGAAACAAACCATCGGCTGGTCGAACGGTGAATTTAATCCTTTTGAATAATGCGAATATTGTTCGTTTTCCTCTTTAGTTTTTTACTTTCGGCAGCCTCTGCACAGCTTTTCCGCTGTGTAGTGGCTGTCGACGGTTCGGGCACGCACAGTTCGCTGCAGGAAGCGATCGACGCTTGTCCCGACAACGAATACAGCATTATTTACCTGAAAAACGGCCGTTACGACGAGCAGATCTCGATCGGCTCGAAAACTGCGGCTTCGTCTAAAAAGCTCAGCATTATCGGGCAGCATCCCGATTCGGTCGTCATCACCGGCAACCGGGCGCGCAACACCGCCAACGGGCTCAGCTTCGAGCAGGTGGTTACTTTTCAGGTATATGCTCCCGAGTTTTACATGGAAAATGTGACCATCGAAAATACGGCAGGCAATACCGGTATGGCCGAAGCCTTGTATACGGGTGCCGACCGTCAGACCTTTAAAAACTGCGTGATCCGTAGTTATCAGGATACGTACCGCTCGAAAAAAGGAACGCGGGCTTATTTTGAAAGCTGTACGATTGAAGGGGCGGTGGATTTTATTTATGCCGGCGGCGTGATCTTTTTCGATCGCTGTACGATCCGGTGTATAGGCAACAGCGGTTATATAACGGCTCCGGAAGATGCCGCCTTTACCATTCCCCGTTTGCAGACTAAAGTCGATAAGTTTCTACGTCTCGGTTTTATCTTCCGAGAATGCGCTATTACGGCTGCTCCGGGAGTCCCCGACGGCAGCTTCTACCTGGGCCGTCCATGGAACTCGATGGCCGGAAGTTTTTACCTCAACTGCATCCTCGGACCGCATATCAACGCCAAAGGCTGGAAGGAATGGAACGGCAACGAAAGTTCGGCCAGTTTTGCCGAATTCGGGAGTAAAAAACCCGACGGCAGTGCAGCCGACGTGAGTCAGCGGGTAAGCTGGAGTTTTCAATTGCCCGCCGACGATGTTACCAACTTATTCACCACCCAGGGTATTTATGGGCGGGTGTCCACTACCAGCCCCTACACCCCCGAACTTCTGGTTCAAGCCCCCGCCGCTCCGGTGAGCGTAGGTACCGACGGAACCAGGCTCAGCTGGCCGGCTGTGGCCGATGCTGCCGGTTATGTGGTATTGAAAGATAACCGGCTGGTGGGTTTTACCAGTTCCACATCGTATGAAATCACCGGTACCGACGGAGTTTTTACAGTCCGGAGCGTGGGCGTTCGCGGACAGCAAAGCGCGGCTTCGGGGGTGACCTCTCTGCCCGCGCCCGAAAATCCGGTGGCTGTTAGTCAGCTGAATGGCCGTCTGGTATTTGGTGAAGCCGTGACTGCTGCACTGTACACTACCGACGGAAAGTTGATAAAAAGCACACCGCAATTGGTGCATGAATTCAACACCAGCGACATAGCCGAAGGCCTCTACCTGCTCAGCATGACGACCTCCGAAGGCATCAGCAGCACAAAAAAGCTGAATATTACACATAAACCGTCAATTTAACACACCTGCATCGCCCTGAAGCATGCGATATTTGTATCCAACTCACATCAAAACACAAACGATATGCGACATTTACTTTCCCTGGCTGTCCTGATTCTCCTTACTTCCGGGCTTCCGGCTCAGCAAACTCCCGCTTTTCCCACTGCCGAAGGCTACGGCATGTACGCTAAAGGAGGGCGCGGCGGACAGGTAGTTGCCGTAACCAACACACAGGACTACCTCGCCACCGAAACCCCCATCGAAGGCTCGCTTCGCTGGGCATTGGCACAATATCCGAACGAACCCCTTACCGTTGTTTTCCGTACATCGGGGGTCATTACGCTGAAATCCGATTTACGGGTGAAGCGCAACAATTTCACAATAGCCGGACAAACGGCTCCCGGCGACGGGATAGCGATCCGCGGAGGCAAGGTGAATTTCGGCGGCAGCACCCACCTCATCGTACGCCATCTGCGTATGCGCATCGGGCTCCGGGGCGACACGGCCTTCATTGCCGGAGGTTCCATCGGTATCGAAAATGCATCCAACTTCATCATCGATCATTGTACCTTCGGTTGGTCGGGCGAGGAAAACATGACCCTGTACGACAATACCCTCAGCACCGTGCAATGGTGCATCCTTCACGAAGGACTTTATGATGCCGGTCACCTGAAAGGCGCACGGAGTTATGGCTCGCAATGGGGCGGACAAACAGCCACCTACCACCATAACCTACTGGCGCACAACTACAACCGCACGCCGCGCTTCAACGGAGCCCGAAGCAACGACGCCCGGGTGCTGATGGACTACATCAACAACGTGAACTACAACTGGGGCAAAGCCAATTCGGCCTATGGAGGCGATATTGAGGGCGGTACTATTTATGTCCCACGCACCCACCGGGTGAACATGATCAACAACTACTACAAGCCGGGCCCTGCACGTCCGGGAACTTCGTCGTCGTTCTTTGTTCAGTCGTCGTTCTCAGGAGCACAGAAAACCGATCAGATTGCCCTTTGGCACATGGTGGGAAACGTGATGGAGGGAAGTGCCAATACGGCTAAAAATACCGACAACTACCTGGGACTCGACGCCAGCGCCTATGTCGGGAAAGGAATCAGTGCTACAGCTTTACGTTCCGACACCATCTTCCCCACCCCTTATCCCGTGAATACCGAAACAGCACTCGAGGCTTACGAAAGCGTGCTGGCAAAGGCCGGGGCTTTCCCGCGCGACACGGTCGATCGCCGTATCGTGAACGAAGTGCGTACCGGTACGGCTTCGGGCAAGGGCACCTCGTCCAATAATCCTTTTCTGGACCAGGCGAAAGGAATTATCGACGCTCCTGCCTCCGTGGGCGGATATCCCGAATACACCACCTACAATACCATTACCGATGCCGACAACGATGGCATGGACGATGCCTGGGAGACGGCCAACGGCCTGAACCCTGCCGATGCTTCCGATCGCAACCTGGTCACCTTATCGGGCTATACGGCGCTGGAAGTGTACCTCAACAGCCTGGTGGGCGAAACCATCGAATTGAAATTTGCAACGGCTGTGCCCGAGATGGAAATCAAGGGGTTGAAGCTGTTTCCTACCGTTGGCCCCGGCACGCTTACCCTGAGTTCGTCCGAACCGCTGGCATATGCCGAAGTGATCAGCATCAACGGAGCATCGTTGAAAAGTTTCGGTCTGAACGGCGCCACTTCGTCGCAGCTCGGTTACCACCAGGCGGGCAGCTACCTGTTAAAAATCCGGTCCGAATCGGGCAAAACGCAACACCTTAAATTTTTCGTACTTTGAACAATGAGTACAACACGATGAATGCTGCGTCATAATCGCAGACGAATTCAACAATTAAATTTATATCACATGAAAAAAACTACACTCATTTTAGTTCTTGCGATGGTTGCGGGCACAACTGCAATCGCTCAGCAGTACGAGGCCTGTACGGCCGATGCCACTCAGCTTTACTACACTACCAATGCCGGTTGGACCCAGTCGGAATGGTACCCGATTCTCAATATCGATGCCGAGAACCTGACGCCTGCAGCCACTGGTCTTGCAGCTCATACGGGAGCCGATGGAACAGCAACTTCATCAGCCTTCTCCTCGGGACTGTTCAAAACTCCGGTTTATAATGTGGATGCCGAAATGAATCCGGTTCCTACCAATCTGCTTTGGCCGGTTCACTACTATATGGCTTGCTTAGCTCCTGCCTTCTACAACAGCGCCTACACTAAAATCGTGATTAACGGCGCCACCAGTTGGTCGGGTAAAGGAAATACTTGTTTCGACAACAACAACTCCATCAAACAGAGTCCCATCTGGGAAAAGAAAGGTTTTATCGAATTGAGCCGTCAGGGTGCTGCGACCGAAGCTCCTACTACCAGCCGTCATGGATACATTCAGCTGAACGAACTGCCACAGGTGGAACGTGTTCAGTTTTCGTTCTCGTCGACCGGCTGGAAACGTGGCTTTAAACTCGACATCAAGCACAACGATGGTGCATGGGAACCGCTGCAATGGGAACCCAGCGATATAGCATCGGGCCTGGCCGGCTTTTCCGAACAAGGATATGCTTTTGAAGTGATGATCAACAAACAGGAAGATCCTTCTTCTAAAATTTCGCTTCGCTGGAGAATCTGGGACGGCGATTCGATTCACGCCAATGTAACCAAAACAGACGGGTCGACTTACAGTCCCACCATGACTCCGTATGCTCAGCGACAGGTTGCCCGTATCCACCAGATCAAGATTTTCAGCGGCGTGGTTCCAACCGAAGTGCCTACGGCTACTACCCCGGTATACCTCAACAATGTGACTGCCCATTTCAATGGTGCCGAAATTGTACTTTCGCAGGTTGCCAACGCTATCGTATACAGTGCCGATGGCCGAATCTGCTACGAAGGCCGCACGGGCCGCATCGCAGCATCGGCTTTGACCAAAGGAATTTATGTGGTGAAGATGACCGACGACGAAGGCAATATCAGCCGGTCGAAAATACGTCTGTAACTTCAACTTTGAATCGCCCAAACTGCCGGAAAGCCTGAACACAGATTCCGGCAGTTTTGTTTCAGGAACCAATTGGATGCAAAAACAAAATTCATTATGTCTACCCGATTTTCATCTCTTTTAGCAATTATGGCCATCAGCCTCGGAGCATTGGCCCAGTACCCCCAAGTCCCTAAAGCGCAACAGGACAGCGCCGACGCCATTCTGAATGCCGAACGCGCCAGCTCCGCTGCAGCTTTCGAACGGGCGCTCCCGGTTATCAAACAGGAAGCACTACAGGGCCGTCCGTATATCCCCTGGGCCGAACGGCCTACCGACCTGCCACAAGCAAAAATCCCGGCCTTCCCCGGCGCCGAAGGAGGCGGTAAATACAGCTTTGGCGGTCGCGGAGGTAAAGTGATAGTGGTAACGAGTCTCGACGATCGCGGACCCGGCACCTTGCGCGAGGCTTGTGAAACAGGCGGAGCACGTATCGTGGTGTTTAACGTGGCCGGCAATATACGGCTGAAAACGCCTATCATCGTGAATGCTCCGTACATCACGATTGCCGGACAAACCGCTCCCGGCGACGGCGTGGTGGTGTCGGGCGAATCGTTCTGGGTGAATACCCACGATGTGGTGATCCGACACATGCGCTTCCGCAGAGGCGCAACCGATGTAACCCGGCGCGACGATGCTTTTGGCGGAAACCCGGTGGGGAATATTATGATCGACCATTGCTCCACCAGCTGGGGACTCGACGAAAACATCAGCTTTTACCGTCATATGTTCGACCCGGGCGATGGCAGTAAGGAAAAAAAACTGCCTACGGTGAATGTGACGATACAAAATACGATTTCGTCGCAAACGCTGGATACCTACAACCATTCGTTCGGAAGTACACTGGGAGGCGAAAATGCTTCGTTTATGCGAAACCTGTGGGCCAACAATGCCGGACGCAATCCGTCGATCGGCTGGAACGGAGTGTTTAATTTTGTGAACAATGTGATTTACAACTGGGTGCACCGTAGTGTGGACGGTGGCGATTATACGGCTTTGTACAACATCGTCAACAATTACTACAAACCCGGACCGTTGACCCCGAAGGACGCACCCGTAGGCCACCGTATCCTGAAACCCGAGTCGGGCCGCAGCAAATTGGGCTACCTGGTGTTCGGACGGGTTTATGCCCATGGCAATATCATGGAAGGCAACGAGCGGGTTACCCGCAACAACTGGGATGGAGGCATCCAGGTGGAAGACCTGGCCAATGCCGGCGAATACACGGCAGCTATGAAATGGAACGAGCCTCACCCGATGCCCGAACTGACGATTATGGGCGCAAAAGAAGCTTACGATTTTGTATTGGATAATGTAGGAGCCAATATTCCCCGCCGCGATATTGTGGATCAACGGATCGTGGAACAGGTCCGTACCGGTAAAGTGCACTACGATCCGGCAGCCGATCAGATCGATTTTTATCAGTTCAAATACCGTCGGCTACCCAACGATTCGTACAAATACGGTATAATTACCGATATTCGCCAGGTAGGCGGATTTCCCGAATACAAAGGTACGCCTTATAAGGATAGCGACAACGACGGAATGCCCGATGCCTGGGAAAAGAAATACGGCTTGAACCCCTACGATGCCTCGGATGCGGTGAAAGATATGAACGGCGACGGCTATACCAATATCGAAAAGTATATCAATGGAATGGATCCTAAAAAGAAAACGGACTGGACAAAGCCGGAGAACAACCACGACACCCTGGCCAAAAAAGGAAAACTTCTTTAATCCATCTTGATGCCGACCAAAATGAATAAATTGTTGATGATAAGCCTGCTGTGCCTGATGTTGCTTCCCGGCAACATCGGAGCAGTGGTGCTGGACTCGCTTAACCGCGACCAGGCTTACGTAAAAACCATCGTCGAACGCAGTTCCAGGATTGTGAATACGCTGGCGATAAACTCCGGGACCGACAAAGAAGCCGTAACTAACATAATTGCCAATCGCTACTTCCAGCTGAACGATATTTACGAACGGCGCGATTCGCTGCTTCAAGCCCTCAAAGCCGATCCTTCGGTTGGTAAAGAAGAACGCGACAACCGGAATAAAACGATACACGACGAAAAAGATGCGGCACTCTATCGCACGCATTTCGCCTTTCCGGCCGCATTGTCGCTTTATCTCTCCGAAGATCAGATCGTAGCTGTCAAAGACGGCATGACCTTCGGCGTGGTTAAAGTTACTTACGATTCTACCCTCGATATGATTCCTTCGTTGAACGACGAAGAAAAAGCGCAGATACTCGCCTGGCTTATCGAAGCGCGCGAATATGCCATCGATGCCGAAAGCTCGGGCAAAAAACATGAGGTATTCGGTAAGTACAAAGGACGGATCAATAATTATCTTTCCAAACGCGGGTATAATTTAGTGAAAGAACGCGAGGAATGGTACAAGCGAATCAAAGAACGCGAAAAGCAATAAGTCAACAAGATTATTAGAAAAGAGGGTGTATCACAAGGTGATTTCACCCTCTTTTTATTCGGATACCTATCCGGGAACAAATCCCAATATTCAATTCTCAGAGACTTAATTTCTATGTTGAGACAGCCTCTTTTTTTGTTTCAGGACCTTTCCTTCAACATACAAACAGAGAAAAAATGTACGAATCCTCGCAATTCACCCGCTATAAATCCGGCAAAATATCGTTTTGTAACAGCTTTGTAATATCATTAACCTTATTTAACAATTGTATATACCCTTGATAATCAGACATTAATCACCACAACTACTATATTTATATGTTTTATAACATATTTTCAGACCATATCAGCTTGCAGTATGATGCATATATGTTTTAAAACATGTATTTTTGCATTGTCAAAACAAATAATTCTTTATGGCTTATGAATGACAATTTTAATTTTAAAGTAAAGTAGTTTAGTTAACAAGGTTTTTTACAAGATAAAAATTTTAAGGATATGAAAAAGATTGTGATTTTAGCAGTAATAGCGCTTGTAAGTTTTAGCGCCTCCGCCATGGAACTTTCGGAATACAAGGTATTCTACAAATTGAATGAAAGTTCGACCTTCAACGCCCTCGTGCGTTACCTGAATGCCAATGAGGATCAGGCCGATCAGTTGAATTATATTTTCGATCTCACCGAGCGCAAGCTCAACTATGCCAACAAAAAGCAAAGTACGGTGGCTGCCGAAAAGGCGATGATGTTCAACCTCGGCAATGCCAAATCGATTCTTTCGCAGGATCAGTACCGCAAATACCTCATTGTGTTAAACGTATCACGCTTCAGCGAGTATGACACACTGGCTGAGCTTAAGTAACACAGCAATATAAGCCAAAAGAATTATAGTGTTGGAAAGCCCTCCCGAAAACCGGAAGGGCTTTTTTCATGCCTGACACCGGCCTCCGGCAGGACTCCATTTTTAAGATCCCAACCTTCCTGCATCAGAACCGGGTTGCCCCCCTAAACATAAAGTCGCTTTTTATTGTTTATTGTTCATCGAACATTAATTATTCACCTGTATGAGTGCACCTTTTATTCATATCGAAACTACTGTCGAAGCGTCTGCTTCAAAGGCATGGGCTTGCTACACCCAGGCCGAACACATTACCGGCTGGAATTTTGCGACCGACGATTGGACTTGTCCGTATGCCAGCATCGACCTTCGCCGGGGTGGTAAATACCTGGCCCGCATGGAAGCCAGGGATGGCAGTTTCGGATTCGACTTTGAAGCTATTATCGACGAAATTATTCCGGAACAAAAGCTGAAATACACCCTTACCGACGGGAGGGCAGTAACCGTCGAATTTACGCCCCTAAATAACCGTATTCGGGTTGAAGTCGTTTTTCAGGCCGAAACCGAGAATCCGGCAGAGCTTCAACGACAGGGATGGCAGGCGATTCTGGATAATTACAGGAAATACACCGAGTTGCATTAATATTAAAAAGCCGCAAACGAATCTGCGGCTTTTTAACTATGTACAACAACGGCACGAACTCACTACGGGGTATCAGGCAACTGACCACCGCGCAGCGTTGCATGCCTATTTCAAGAGCACTTTGGAACTTACGCCATTCAGCTTCACGATATAAACACCCTTCGACAATCCCGAAAACTCGTGATTCGAACCGAATTCGGCCTGCTGAAGCAATACTCCTTGCAACGAATACACTGCGGCAGTGGTTTTCGAATCAACCCGAACACGGATGGCCGACCCGTCGGTATAAACCAGGGTGTGCGCATCGGGAGCGCCACTTACCGAAGTCGACAGCGGATCGAACACCTGCGCCCAGCAGGCCACCACATCGTCGGAAGCATAAGTCCGATTAGGAACATCGTCGGCACAATTGGCCTGCTTTTCGACATAATCCCACGACGGACCACTGCAATACTTATATCCTTCGGCGCCTGTCGCATTACTGATGGTAGTAGTGTATACCGAATCGTTCACCTGATCCATCCTGATCTGCCCCCAGTTGGGATACGGACTCTGGAAATCGCCGGCAATATAACAATCCTTTGTTCCGGCAGGTACTTTCACGGTATAGATTCGCCCGGCAACTACCGGTTCGCAGGATATGGCCTGATAGCTGTTATCGGCATTAACCTGATAGCAGGTTGAAGCCGAAACATTGGTGATATTGGAAGTTTGCGCACCCAATCCATTATTGAATATGATATTGGCGATATTGATCTGTTCGAATGTATACACCCACCACTCGCCAACCTGAACCATGTTTTCGCCGGGCCAGGTCGAGCTTTTATCGCCCCAGAAATGAATTTTAGGAGTCGTCCATGTTTCGGGCACTTTTACTTTTATAACCACATCCTGCTTTGGCGCCGAAGGAACATACACGGCTGCCCAGCAAGCCACCACATCATTGGCTGCATAAGTCCGGTCGGCCACCGCTCCCGAACAATCGGCCTGTTTTTCTTCGTAAGCCCAATTGGGTCCGCTGCAATACTTGTACTTTTGCGTTTCGTTAGCAGTGGCAATTGTAATCGTGTAATGCGTGGCATCGACGCGATTCATTTCCTGGTGCGACCAGCTGGTCATATCGCCTGCAATATAGCAGGCATTGGTTCCCTCGGGAACCGTAACAGTGTAGGTAACCTGAGCACTGAGCCCCATAGTCAGCAAAACAACTAATCCAAGGAGAAAACGTTTTTTCATGTGCGTTATGTTTATGAGTTTAACATAATGATTAACAAGCACAAAGTTATTCGATTTCCGATTTAAAAGAGGATGTTTTGCAAAAAAGAAGTATAAAAAGAGCGCAAACGTTTGAGATAAAATTAGTACTGATCAGAGTTTCAGCTTCACGTATTTCACCCGTTCGCGGCGCCAGGTATATACGATATGCACATAACCATCGGGCGTTTGTATTACCGACGGATAGGAATATTGCGATACCGGCGAAGTTTCGAGGGTCAAGAGTGCTTTCCAGTGCAGGCCATCGGTCGAAACCGCCACATTGAGGGGTGTACGGGCGGCTTTTTTCTGTCCCGGCGGTGTGGCGACAGCGTTGTATACCAGGAGATGACGACCATCCGAAAGGGTTACCGCATCGGTACCGGAATTGTTGCTGGGCAGCTCGGTGAGGGAGAGCGCCGACCAGGTTTCACCGCGATCGGTACTCCACGCAGTAGCCAGCCGGCCGTTGCGGGTACGGCACAGAATCTGGAGCCGGCCGTCGGCATGCTTCAGAATACTGGGTTGAATAGCCTGTATTACCTGTGTTTCGCTAGCATCGCCACCTTCAACATCCGGCAGCAGCACGCTTGCTCCGGCTTCCGTTCCCACCACCTTCTGCAGATGCGTAGGCAACGCCGGTTCCGCATCCAACGGCCCCACTTTCCGGTACCTTCGTCCATTATCTTCCGAAATTTCAAAATGAACTTTCCATCCGTCGGTTTCGGTGCTCGAAGGTGCAATTGCCTTACCATCCACTATTTCAATCTTATTCTTAACCGGCCCCAGATACCCCCCGGGCAACGGGAAGGCCCTGCTCCAGCTACGGCCCCCGTCGCTGCTCATCTTCAAAAATCCTTTCCAGTCGCTCACCCGGTTACCCACCTTGTAAAAAAGATAAAGCGCACCACCGGGCTGCTGAAACAACACCGGATTGTAACAAGCTTTGCGAACCGCTTCGCCTTCCACCGTTACCCATCCATCGGCCACCAGTTCGGGACTGGTCCACACCTCGCTTCCTTTTTCCTTCCGCGACACATAAATACACACATCGGGATGACCCTCGCGGGTACCCCCGAAAAAAGCGGTAATCAAATCGCCATCGGTGGTTTGCGCTATCGTTGCCGAATGACACTGAGGAAAACCGGCCTTGTCATAAAGATACTCCTGAACCACCACCCCTTTGGGTCGAGGCAATGCGACCTCGAACCGGTAGCTCCCCGAACCAACACGCCGCTGTTTACCATCAGGCAGGAAAATATCTGCTGTTGTATTCACCGGAATCTCCACCGTCCACTCGAGTTTCATCAGGTTCTTTTTCCACTTGCTTACCACCTTTCCGTAGGGTGTTTCGTAGCTTGCATCCACAAACTCCAGGTCGGGCACCGTAAAATCGGGGCGCATCGCCAGGTGCCGGTAAGCCGGCGCAGCAGTACCGGAAGCTATCCCGGCCAGGTCCTCAAACACCCAGGGCAGCAAATCGCCCAGCAACATCACATGATTGCCCGAGTTCATCGACGGATCGGCCGTATCGCCGTTCCACAACTCCCAAATGGTGGTTGCACCCTTAGCGGCCATATATCCCCACGAAGGATAGTTCGTCGACGAAGCAATGGCAAACGCCACATCGCCACGTCCCATCTTCCGGAGTTCTTTCATAATCCACTGCGTACCAATAACCCCCGTCGAAATAGCTACATCATACCCATTGATCAGTTTCGACAACAGCTGTTTAGCAATGGTATCGGACAACTCTCCGGGAACCATCCCGAAAGCAAGCGGCAGCAGGTTGGAAGTGGCCGAATTATTGCCGTAAAACAAGGAGTCGCGATGCAAGAATTTCGAATTAAAGCCTTCCTTAACCTTTGCAGCCATCCTTTTCCATTCCCCTTCTTCCGATTTCAAGCCCTGAAGTGCAGCAAAACGGGCCATCATTCCCGACAAATGATAATAATAAGCAGTAGATAGCAACGCACCATCGGTTTTACGGCGCGGGTCGCGACTGTGTATCAGCTCCGGAAGTTCGGGCGGCACACACCAATCGCCATATTCGTCGCGAGTCACCACATAGTCGGCAGTCATGTAATTCCGCGCTATATGCCTCATCCACTTTTCCAGCGCAGGGTAATGAGTGCGGATAGGTTGCAGATCGCCGAACTGACGGTAGAGCATATCGAGCGTCATGGGGAAAGCCGCCGGCCAGGTAACATTGTCGCTGTAATAATTCCAATAGGCCGGCGCTACATCGGGAATCGCTCCATCGTAGCGCTGCGCCTCGGCGATATCGTCCATCCACTTGGTATAAAGGGCTTTATTATCGAACAAAAAACTCTCGCCCCTGCTTCCCATGGTGCGATCGCCCAACCAGGGCTGGCGCTCGTTGCGTTGCGGGCAATCGACCGGCATTCCTTTGTAATTACCCCTGATGCCCCAGGATGCATTTTGCAACACCTTATTCAGCACCTCGTTGGAAGTAACCACCGAGCCCGTGTGACGCATTTCGTCTTCCACCATTTCGGCCACAAAATCGGCTTTCCCGGGTTCGTAACGTAAACCGCTCACCTCCATATATCTAAAACCATGGTACACAAACACCGGCGCCCAGCTTTCGCCGGCAGGATCGCCTTTCAGGATATAATAATCGGTCGCCAGTGCATCGCGCAAATTACGGGTATACAACAAACCATCGGTTTGCAAGGTTTCGGCAAAGCGCAGGCGGATAGTATCGCCGGCCTGTCCGCGCACCTTTATTCGCACCCATCCGGTAAGATTCTGGCCGAAATCACAGACAACGGCAAGCGGCAAACGGTTGACGGCAAGCGGGAGCAAACGTTGTGTGATTTTCATACCCGGCATGCTCTGTGCTTTCATCTTCCCGGCAGGAATCGATACCCGCCCGGCAGGCATCCAGTCCCTATCGTCGTAACCCGGCCTGGTCCAGTCGCCCAGCTCCTTGCGTGCATCGTAAATCTCACCATCGTACTCGTTGTTGGAACGAACCGGCCCATCGGCATTCAGCTTCCAGCTGGCATTACTCACCACCTCTTCCGTAGTTCCATCGGTATAGGTAACCGTAAGATTCAGGCGCAACTTAGGATAGCCAAAGGTATTGATCTTGTAGGGCTTGTAGTTTTGCCGCATAGTATAATACCTGCCGTTGCCCAGCACCACCCCAAGAGCATTGGCGCCTTGCTGAAGGTGCGAAGTCACATCGTAGGTGTTATACAGCACCGATTTCCGGTAATCGGTCGGCGCCGGCGCCAGCACCTGATCGCCCACCCGCCGGCCATTTATATACAGCTCGTACAAACCCAATCCGGCAATATACACCCGGGCAGTCTTCACCGTTTTGGCTGTCTTGAACTCCTTTCGCAGGTAACGGGCCGACAGCCGGCTCCATTGCGTTTCGCTGTCGTGCGGCATCGCCCGGTCGAGCCCAATCCATTGCGCCCGCCAGTCGGTATCGGCCAGCAACCCCATACTCCAGAAAGCCGGTTCCGAAAAGGCACTCTCACCCTTATTGGTCCACACCTTCACTTTCCACCAGGCCACTTGTTTCGAATGCAACACCGATCCCTGGTAGGCGATCCACAGCTGTTCCCGCGATTTCACCCGTCCCGAATTCCACAGGTCGTATTCGCCCCGCTCCAGTTTTTCGGCACTCGATGCCACTACCAGCTGGTAGGCCGTTTGCACCACATTCTGCATCCCATCGGCCTGCGTTTTCCAGCTGAAACGCGGCTGCATCACATCCAACCCCTCGGGATCGACCAGCCCTTCGGTGGTAGGGCCGACAATCGTTATAGCCGCATTCGATTCACCTACACCGTAGGCACACAACCATGCAAGCACAAGAAGGAATTTTTTCATGGCAGGTATTTTTTAGAGGAATCGTATGCGACGAGTACCCGGTCGTGGCCGGCCATGTAAGGCACATCGGCCTGAAACACCTGCACTTTTGTACCCTCGAAACGACCGATATATTCGTACTTACCCGTTGACGGTACAAACCACCAACATTCTTTCGTCGATCCGCCGATTTTCGACAGGTCAAGCTGCATCGGCCGGCCCGAATAATTATAAGCCAGCAGATAGTCGGTTCCCCGGGTGGCTACCACCCTATCGTAGCGCTCACCATTAACACCCGCCACCACCGACTGATCGGGCACCCGTTCGAAAAACGGGAACCGCAGCATCAGTTCCTTGAGATATTGCATCTGATTAAAACCCGGCTCATTCATGCAGTCGTACCAATACTTCGACGGAAAGAACGACCCGGCTACACCAGGCTTATAAAATTGCATGATGGAATTATGGCCGTAGGTGTGTCCGAACGAACCCGCAAACACCGACCAATAGGCATACCGCCGCACATCATTGGCATTCCAGCGAGCCTCGCCCGCTTCGTGAAGTCCATGCGGAATATCTTCATAAATCGGCTCCGCATCGATCACCGGCTTAAGAGGCGAGAGAGCCTGGCTGCGCTCCACGAACCGCCAGTTATCTTCTTCGGTATTCTCTTCGATAGGATAATCGCCGTCGCCCTTGCGCTGACCATAGCGCCGGTGACCGCTCTGAAACATATTAAAATCGAGCCATTCGGCCTCATTAAACCAAACGGCAGAAGTAGTCCGCCCGCGGGGATGAAACGTCATCAGGTGGTCGGGATCGTATTTCCGGATGGTTCGCGCCAGCGCCTCCCACACTTCGGTCTTCACATCGCCCCGGATATCGCCGCCGATGATCCAGATAATATTGGCATACTTACGATACCGTTCGGCCAGAAAACGACCGTATTTTTCGGCCTGGCCAACATTCATCTGTCCGGCGCTTACCGGAGTTCCCCACACACAGACCATCCCTATAAAAATACCGTTGCGGGCAGCCGTCTCCACGATATAATCCATATGATCCCAATACCCATAGCCCGGCTCTTTGTCGATTTTGCTGAAATCGAAACCATCGGGCATCGACGACTTCCCATAATAGTTATAAGCGGGAATACCATCCACCGTCTGCACCTGCACCACATTATAGCCACGCAGGCTACACTGATTCAGGTAATACGACGCTTCGGCCCGGTCGAGTCGCTCGGGCAGCAGCCAGCCCGTTTCGCCCAGCCAGAAAAACGGCTCGCCATTGGTGAATTTCAGGTAACGCCCTTCATCGCTCACCACGAGGCGCCCCTTGGCAAAGATATCCGATTTTTTCTGGGCGGAAACCGGGAAAAGCAACATGAAAAACAGCAAAAATGAGAATATTGACTTCATATCGTACATTAATTTAGTTCGGTTACATCAGGATCGATTGTCCGGCAGCTTACACGTTCAACGTTCCCTCTGGAGCTGTTCCATTTCCAGCATGGCCAGAATCATACTTCCAGTCGACTTCGGATCGTTTACAATTACCGGCTCGCCGATATAATACCCGAAGGTGCCGTCGCGCCGGGTGCCGTCACCTCCCAAACCGGCTACGGCACAACAATTCACAATATCGTAATAGCCTTTTGCATTTTCGATCACAAATTCGCTTAAAATGCCTTTATACGCTTTATCGATTGCCGGCAGGTACTGTTGGTCGAGATAGCCCAGCCGTACCGATTTACTCAGAAAATAAAGAAACATGGCGCTGGCCGACGATTCAAGATAATTACCTTTCCGACCGGCCTGATCGGTGACCTGATACCACACTCCTTTTTCCGGATGCTGATAGTTGACAATCGCCCCGGCCAGGACAGAAATCCGCTCGATCAGCACCTTGCGTTGCCGATGATCGACCGGGACAAAATCGAGCACATCCACCAGGGCCATCGCGTACCAGCCTATGCTTCGGCTCCAGAACGATTTCGAAAGTCCGGTGGTTGCATCGGCCCAAAACTGCGTACGACTTTCGTCCCAGCCGTGATAATTCAGTCCGGTAGCGGCATCAAATGTATGCCGATGAATGAGTTCAAGTTGAAGCAAAGCCTCGTCCAGCGCCTTAGCGTCGCCGAATTCGGCGCTATACTGAGCGAGAAACGGAGCAGCCATATACAAGCCGTCGAGCCACATCTGGTGCTCGTATTTTTTCTTATGCCAGAAACCACCCTCCGACGTACGGGGCTGTTGGCGCAATTGTTTCATCAAGGTATCAATGGCTGTCTTGTACCGTTTATCTTTCTCTTGCCGATACAACTGAAACAGGATTTTTCCCGGATTTACATTATCGAGGTTATACGACAGGAAGTCCATGCGGATGCGGCCTTGTGTATCGATGGTAGAGTCGGCATACAGTTTTGCATAATCGTAAAACCGGTTGTTACCTCTCCCCACCGGTGCACCGGCTGCACTTCCTTTTTCCCCATTTGCATCCGCCAAACGTCCCAGGTCCTGCATGGCTTTGACCACCAGACCGTGGGTATAGCCCCAGCGCGGACGGCGGGCATTTTCGATTTGCCAGGCTTCGGGAAAACGATTCATTTCGGAAAGAGCAAGGCGTTCCGACCAGGGAGTGGTTTCGAGAATAAAGTCAAAGCGATTCACTGCTGAGTTCCGGCACGATACATCCAACACATAATCCATTCCCGGTACCGTTTCCAGGTCGTAGAGAAAAGCCGGCGGCATCTCCGGCGATGAAAAGAACAACAGATCACCGATCAGGGGTTTGGGTGTTTCCGGAATAGCATACAACGGATTGGGATTCGGTCCGGAAGCCGCACGAAACACTCCATCCTGTCCCGCATCGGCACACAATGCAGCTGTTCCGGCTGGTATTTCCGCCGGACGCGGGTGGCCGGTAGTTGTGTTACCGGTTGAAACCAGCTTCAGAGGAATTGCCACCCGCAGGCGGAGCACCCCTCCCGTGCGCGAATGAACTTTCAGTTTCGTGAGTCTGCCATCGTCCCAGGCCATATCGATTACGAAACCACCACGAGCTACCAAACCGGTAACTTCTCCCTTCTTCCATACCGAAGGCAAGGCCGGCAACAGGTAAACGAAGCCATCGTGGCTCTGCATCAGCATTTCGGCAATTCCGGCCGTACAACCAAAGTTACCATCGATCTGGAAGGGAGGATGCGCATCGAACAAATTCGGATAGGTACCTCCCCGTTTGGGTTCGTCGCGCACCAAGGTCAACTGGTCGGTGATCAGTTTGTAAGCATGATCGCCATCGAGCAAACGGGCCCACAGGCACACTTTCCAGCCCATGCTCCAGCCGGTCGACGGATCGCCCCGGGCGATAAGCGAATTCCGGGCTGCCTGAAACAATTCGGGAGTGCGGAAGGGTGAAATCTGATTACCGGGATACAACCCGTACAGGTGCGACACATGCCGGTGTTTATCGTCCTGCAGGTCCCAATCGTGCATCCATTCCTGCAGCTGTCCCCAACGTCCGGTCTGCATAGGCGGCAGGAGTTTTATTTTTTCTTTCAGCCGGGGTACCAGTTCATCTTCGATATTCAGCACCCGCGCACTTGCGATCACCGCATTCCAGAGATCGAAAACAAGCTGATTATCCATGGTGACGCCGGCGGCGATAGTAGCCTTTTTATTGCTGCCGGCATGTGTGTTTTCAGGAGAATTGGAAGGATTCACCACCAACCAGTTATGCACCGGCTCGTGCATCATTACCTCGTCGAAAAACACAGCCGATTCGCGGAGGATGGGGTATACCGAACGTAAAAACTCTTTGTTGCCGGTATAAAGATAATGTTCGTACAGATGACGGCACAGCCAGGCGCCTCCCGAAGGCCACATACCCGAGGGCGCCCGGTCCACAGCTCCCGTAATACGCCAGATATCCGTATTATGGTGCATCACCCAACCACCGGCGCCATACATTGTTTTAGCCGCCTCGCGCCCGGTTTCGCTCACTTCCCGGGTAAGCCGGAGCAAAGGCTCGTACAGTTCGCTGAGATTGGTCACTTCCGCCGGCCAGTAATTCATTTCCACATTGATATTGGCCGTATACTTGCTGTCCCAGGGCGGAAACAACTTATCGTTCCAGATTCCCTGCAGATTGGCGGCCTGTCCGCCCGGCTGCGACGAACAAATGAGCAGGTAGCGGCCAAACTGATAATACGTAGCCACCAGGTGATGGTCGGGTATTGCCGCTACGCCCTTTTCCTGCATCCGGGCACGGTTACCCGGGTCCGAAAACCTGGCCACCCGTTCGTCGGTCGGCAGGTGTTTGTACACATCTTCGCCCAGGTTCAGGGTCGACCGGTCGAAATAGCGTTTATAAAAATCGATATGCGCCCGCCGTGCTTTCCGGTAATCCATTTTTTCAGCCCTACGGAGCAGTTCGGTAGCTTTGGCCGCTTCATCCACATCGAGCGTTTTATAATCGCGGAAATTGGTAGCGATAGAAACAAAAATCAGCACCTCATCGGCTTTATCCACAGCCAGCACCCCATCGCGAACCGTCATGCTACCCCCTTTCAGGCGGGCCGTGACCCGGCCCTGGAACTCCACTTTGCCGCGCAGCCGTTCGTGAGTCGGCGTAATGCCGCTCAGGGTAATATCGTTGCCTTCGGCGGTAATTTTCACATCCTGATGGGGCGACGTGAGAATAGCGCTAAAGGTGATGCTTTTTTTGCGTGAGGCGGTGAGACGCATCACTACCACCTGATCGGGAAACGAAGTAAATATTTCCCGTTGGTATTCCACTCCCCCTACCTTGTACCTCACGAGCGCCAGCGCCGAGTCGAGACTCAGCTCGCGGTAATAAGCGGTATACTGCGAATGCCCCGGAAACGAGATGCGTAAATCGCCAAAGGTCTGATACGGCATTCCGGAGTTGGTTTGCGACATCACTTTTTCGGTGGCCAGCTGTTCGGCTTCGGCATACTTTCCGGCAAACACCATTTCACGTATTTGGGGAAGAAATTGGAGCGCAGCAGGATTCGGATTATTATTCGGCTGCCCGGCCCAGATGGTTTCTTCGTTGAGCTGCAGCTGTTCCTGAGCCGGATTTCCGAATACCATGGCGCCCAGCCGGCCATTACCGAGCGGCAGCGCTTCCACCCACAGTGAAGCCGGACGCGAGTACCAGAGGGTATGGGACGCACCAAAGGCTGTCGCCTGTAAACAAATAAGCAGGGGCAAGAGGAGTTTTCGCATATTTCTTTCTTTTACGGATTTGCATCCCAATTAGGATCCGCAAAGCGAATCCGTACAATCAGCTTTGCGCAGCAAAGCGTACATCATTTATTTTTCTTCAATTGATCGGTAAAATCCTTGTACAATTTCCGCCAGTTCCGCCCGTTCGCATTCAGGTATTGCTCGCTGTTGGTTTTATAAATCTCGAAAATGGCCGAAATAGCTTTCATTCGTTTGTAATCGACAGCCTGCTCGCGGGCCAGTTTAAGCTGCTGCAGAATATAGGCTTCTTCGGCAGGAGTCAGGTCGGGCACAATCGCCTTGAAGCCCCGCATCGTAAAATCGACTTTACCGATGGTATAAAAATCGAGTATCGTTTCTACCTGCGCTTCGGTGAGATCCTTCCGCAAGCCTTCCATAAGGTCGGTATGTACCGAAGCCGGTTTGCCTGAGTTGGCAATCACTTCGCGGTCGATATCCGATAAAGGCTTACCGTTGAGCGGATTGATGCCGGCCGGCACGCTGGTATAGGGATGGTCGTTGTGCCAGTCGCGCACTATTTTCTGGTGTTTGATGAGTACGGCACGTACGCGGGCTTCTTTTGCCGCATCGCCGAGCCGGAGCGAATCGAGCCAGGAGTTTACCTTCTTTTCGATATCGAGGTCGGAGCTGATGGCAGCGGCGGTTTTTTTATTCAGGTGTCGGTCTACTTGTTGTACGCTGCGTACCGCCCCGGCCGGGAGTCGTTCTCCCTTTACTCCAAAACTGAGCATCAACTCCTTCGGCTCGATGGTTACCTTCGATTCGTCGGGCCGCGCATGCTGAAGTTGAAACACTTCGGCAAAAAAACCGTACACCGCCTTGCGTTTATTGGGACCGAAATCGTGTCCCTCGCCGGCCAGGTGGACATTGGAAACCGGTGCGCCGTAGAATCCGTAAATACGTTGCAGGTAAGGATACTCGAGGGTTGGCACCGAGGCCGTCCAGTCTTTATCGTCGGAGATGATGCGCAAAGGCTTCGGTGCAAAGGTGGCGGCGAGCTCCGCGTTGTTGGTGCCTCCGCACGAAAGCGACACCGGCATGCCACTTTCGCAAGGGCAGCCGCCATCGAAATGCGAGGCCAGGTTGACGGTGGGGCAAGCGGCTGCAATGCGATCGTCGAGTACCCCGAGCATTATCACCTGCGATCCGCCTCCCGAACCTCCGTTGGCGCCGATGCGCGACGGATCGAAACTGATTTTCAGGTGTTTGTTGTACACCGGCTTGAGTGCGGGAGTTTTCCCCACCAGAAAATCGAGGATAGCCACTCCATTGAGCAATTGCACTACATGGGCCGTACTGGTGCGATGAGCCGCAGCTCCCACCATCAAGGCCGATTCGCCCCAGCCGAACAAATCGTAGCTGACGCTCACCACTCCCATCCGGGCCAGTGTAGCAAAACGGATCTGTTCATCCTTATTGTAACGCCCTTCGGGCCAGTGACCGTTGGGCATCAGCAACAACGGAAAAGGTCCCTTTCCGGCAGGAAGATACAACGACCCGGTAACATAGTAACCCGGTAATGTTTCCAGTGCAAAATTCCGCACTTTATAACCATCGTAGCTCCGTGGTTCGCCGAGCTGAAACCGGGGATCCGGAACCATTTCCGCCATGGCAGCCTCCCAGCCCAGCGCTACCCGAGCTTCGCTGCGAAGGCAGCTACGGCGTTTTTCCCACGAGGCCTTATCGGTATACAATGTATTCAGATACCTAAGCATGTTGCGACCATCGTCGGGTGTACGGCGCATGTATTCGTAATTCCTGATCTTGTACGAGCCATCGGTTTGCTTCACCGCCCGGTAATCGAACAGCGACAAAATACCACTCAACGACTCTTCCAACGAATAGGGGCGGATCCTGAAATCGGCCCAGGGCACCTGTTTTCCGGCGGTATCTACTTCTACCTTCAGTTTCACACCAAACCGGGAACCGAGCTCGCCGATCATCGTGCCCAGCGGCCGCGCGAACTGATTCTCAAAATCCTGCGCACGAACGACGGATGTCAGCAACAAAAAGGCAACAATATATCTGTACATATAAATTGGGTTTTACTTCAAGCATGACGGGAAAATACACGAAATGTAACCATTACCCGGGCTCCGGCCTGACAACTCCCCGGTTCCTTACGCAGCCGGTCCTTACCCGAACGTCGGTTTGGCCGGCGAAACGGGACCGGGGACAAGCCTACCTTGAAAGCAGGCCCTTACTTCAGCTCCAGTTTCGCTCCGTTGAGGTACACTTCGTTGAGTTTCACCCGCTCGTAGTTCAGGAAAGTGGGTTGCTGGCGGCTCTGCACGTGCACATTCGTAAGGCTGATATCGCTGATGGGAGCTTCTTCGAGTCCGCGGATATACACCGGGATATTCACATCGGTGGCTATCACATTACTGATGTGGATATTACGGAACACAGGAGTGCGGTCGCTCACCGGCTCTTCGGGCATCTTACTGTATTTCAGGTCGAAAATAATGGCTTCCCGTTGAATGTCGCGCATCACTATATTGCTGATGCTGATGTTTTCGACCACGCCTCCCCGGCCGCGTGTCGATTTAAATCGAATGCCGCGGTCGGTGCCGTCGAATATGCAATTGCTGATGGTGATATTGCGTACTCCGCCGCTCATCTCGCTGCCAATCACCACTCCTCCATGTCCGGCCAACATCGTACAATTGGTGATGCTGATGTTTTCGCAGGGAGCACCGAAACTCCGGCCCTGTGCATCGCGCCCGCTCTTGATGGTGATGCAATCGTCGCCCACGGTGATGTGGCAGTCGGAAATGCGCACATTTTTGCACGATTCGGGATTGATTCCGTCGGTGTTGGGCGAGTCGGGGTTGTTGATGGTGATTCCGTGAATGGTGATATTTTCACAGAAGTTAGGGTTGACGGTCCAGAAGGGCGAGTTGATAAATCTCACTCCTTCGATGGTGATGCCTTTACAACGCAGGGTCTGGAAAAACGGCGGGCGGAAGAAACGTCGCTGCAAGGTGGGTGCGTAATCTTCGTTGGTCGCGGCATAGAGGGCTTTTACATCGTTGGCTTTTTCCCATTGTTGCTGGTAGATGTTTACTTCGCGCATTCCGTTTTTCTGCAAATCGACCAGCACCCTGAAAAATTCATCCCACCATTTCTGTCCCTGGCCGTCGAGCGTACCCTGCCCTTTGATGGTGATGTTTTCGGCATCCACCGCGTACAACAGGGGCGAGAAGCTTTTCATCATCACGCCTTCGTAGCGCATTTCAACAAACGGCAGGTAATGTTCGAACTTATCGCTGAAACGGAGCGTGGCTCCTGCAGCCAGGTCGAGGGTGATATTGCTTTTCAGACGAATGGGACCGGTAAGGTAGGTGCCGGCCGGGAAATACAAGGTGCCGCCGCCTTTTCGGCTCAGGTTATCGATTGTTGAATTAATAACACTCGTATTCAGAAATTTGCCTCCTGTAAGCGCACCCGCTTTTTGCATATCGACAAATGAAGCATGAACTGAAGCACTAAAAACCAGAAAAGAAAGCATTAAAAATCGGGTCATTGTTTATTTTTTTTGCAAGTATACGGAAAAAATTATTGTTTTTATCAATTGGATCGAATTCCCGGAACATTTCCTGCGACGAGCTCCGGCCATCGCCTCTCATCCGGCAGGCACCGCTTCCGCAGCCGGCATCATCGGCCCAATCCGGCTTCCAGCTCATGCGTGCCGCTTCCCAGCTGTCGGGCTTCGTGTCCGGGAAGCACTACTTCGGCCGTGCAATTCACCGGAACCGTGACTTTCACCTTCAGCCTATCGCCTTCCCGGTACCATTCCACCGCCAGGCGCCCGTACAGGGTACGGGTTGCAGCCTTCACAAACTGCAAATCGCCCACCGGTTGAGGTGCAATCACAAAATGCCGGTGCGCAGCACTCCGGGGATTTAACTCCGGAAGCCGGTCCGCAGCAGTACCGCCGGACGATCCGGCAGCACGATCCCCCTGGAGGGTACGGTCTGCGAACACACCAGACTTTCCAGGGCCGATTCCCGCCAGCGAAGCAAAAAACCATTCGTCGATCTGGCCCATCATAAAGTGATTCCACGACGATCCCATACGCGGATCCCACTGTTCGGTAAGGGTCGTAGCCCCGAACTTCAGCTGAAATCCATAGCCCGGCGCCTCTTCGTGATGATGCATCGTATACATCAATTCATTCAATCCATTACGAGCCAGGGTTTGAAACAGGTACCGGTTTCCGATATCGCCGGTAGTGAGCCGGTTTCCTTTCGACTTTATCGCTCCGACAAGCGTATTAAGCACCGCGCTCCGGTGTTGTTGATCCACAATCTCCAGGTACACAGCCATGGCCAGGGCCGTCTGGCTCCCTCCGGCATAGGTTTTTTCGGCAACACGAAACCACCGCTCGTTAAATGCTCTGCGCACCTCCTCGGCCAGCTTCGCGAAATACCGTCCGTCGAACGAATTACCTAAGCGGTACGATAAACGCGCCATCAGCTTCAATCCGTAAAAATAATACGCGGTAGCAACGAACGCAACCGGTGTATTGCGCGAGTATCCGGCCCGAAAATCACCATAATCGTACCAATCGCCTAAGCCAAAACGCAATTCGTGATTCACCGATCGCGAAATAAGGTATTCCACATACCTGCGCATAGCCGGATAATATTGCACCAACAAGCTTGAATCGCCGTAAAACTCTTCGTAAAGATGGGGAAGAAGGAGGAAGGTGCTGCCCCATTCGGGCGAATCGCCAAATTCGTCGAAACCTTCGCCGGATGTTCCGAAGAGATTGTAAAGCGGTGCGATGGTCGGTATCATCCCGTTGGGTTGCTGCGCATCGGCCATATCCTGCATCACCTTGGGGATGAGTCGGGTAAGATCAAAATTATAGAGCAAGCCGGGGCCGTTGAGGTGAACCTGCTCGAGCCAACCCAGCTTTTCGCGGTGCGGACAATCGGTAAACACCGCCTGCATATTACTTTTCGCCGCCATTTCGATGAGCCGGTGCGTTTTATTAAACAATTCCGACGAACTTTCGAATTCGGAAATAAAAGGAGCCGAATTATACACAAAGCAGGAAGTAAGTTCCAGCAGTTCGGGAAGCCCCGTAGCGATCGCCTGCGATGTCCGTTTCGCTTCCGCCCATCCGGTTTTCAGCCTGTCAGTTCCGGCTTCGCTCCGTGTCCATTTCGCACCCTCTACCTGGATATACCGGAAACCATAGTACGAAAACCGGGGATGCCAGGTCTCCACTCCGTTGCCTTTCAGAATATAGCGGTAAAAATGCGGCCGTCCCGTTTGGCGCTGATCGCAAGCTCCTTCGGAGGTCAATGCTTCCGAAACGATCAGCGTGATCGTATCGCCCCGCTTTCCCTTTACCTTAATTTCAGGGAAACCGGCAAGATTCTGTCCCATATCGAATACCACTGCCGACGTATGAATCGCCCGTTTGGTTTTGCGCGAAGCCGAATCACGTTCCTGAGCAGTTAATGTATTGAAAGAAACAGGCCGGTAACGCTTCATGATTTTCACCGGATCGGCTTGCTGAGGACGTAAGCGGCCTTTGGGGGCCTCTTGTACAACCACCGGCAGCCAGGGGGTGCCCGTGGTTGATTCATTCAACGGAGCTTCGTTCCAACCCTGCATCTCCAGCCTTGCATCGTAATCCTCTCCCCCGTAGATATCGTTGAAAGTAACCGGACTGAAGGCATACTGCCAGCCGGCATCCGAAACCACGACCTCCCGGCTACCATCCTTGTAGCGAAACTCAGCCATCAGCCATAAAGTAGGAGCTCCGAACGAGATTTTCAGTTTCGAATAGCGTCCGCCCTGTGCATTATAAAAACCATTACCCAACAGGACACCGAATACATTCTCACCCTTTCCGGCCAGGGAAGTAAGATCGAAAGTATTGTAGTACACTGTTTTATCGTAATCGGTCCAGAGAGGAGCGAACTCGCTGTCACCCACCTTCCGGCCGTTCAGTGTAAGTTCGTAATGCCCTAATCCGCACACATGTACTATCGCTTCACTCAGTCCGGGCTTAAGCTGAAACGATTTTCGCAGCAGAATACTTCTGCGCGACAGCGAATCGATTCCCGCCCACACAGCCCGGTATGCCGGAGTGCGCATTTCACGGCTATAAAAACGCTGTCCGGCAGGGATACGCGCACTATCGGCCCGGATGGCTCCAATCCAGCGCGGAGCCGACGTTAGCGGATCCAAAAGCGGTGCGGTTCTGAAATACGACCACTCACTCCATCCCGACACCCGGTCCGACTGATCCCACACCCGAACTCTCCAGCGGTAAGCGGTTGAAGGCTGAAGCGCCGGTCCGGAATAACCAACCAGCTGACTCTCCGATGAAAAAACCTTCCCTGATTTCCACCACCATTCCGGTTGCACCCGCGACTGCCGTCCCTTTGCAGCTTCCGGTTCGTTGCAGCAGTCTGCCACCATCTCCAGCTCATAAGCCAACTGACGGCAATTATTTTCGGCCGCCTCCAGCTCCCATCCAAAGTTAGGTGCACGCTGGTGCACATCCACAGCCAGCGGGCGGCGCTCAAACTCCACCGTTGTGCGGTGCACTCGCCAGCCCCAAGCCGGTACACACCCCAGCCCCCAAAAAAGCACAAGAATAAGTGTATTTTTCATCGAACTCCATTCATTTCATAACCCCCATTAGCGAAGCAAAGCGAAGCGTACAATTAGCGAAGCGCAAAGCGCGAAGCGTACCTCCCCTCCTCCAGCACGATCAGCCCCTTTCCGAGCTTATACTTATCGCCATACCGATCCCAGATAATGGTAATATTCTTTCCCCTGTACCTCAGATTATCCAGGCAAAACCAGTCCCACTTATCCAGCGGAAGCAAAGGCTTCACCTCATAACCACCGTCGGGCATTGGCCGGAACCCCACCAATCCGGTAATAATCAAATCGTTGAATGTAGAATGATTGTAGTAACGTGCCCGCTCCTGGTCGCCTTTCAGCCAATAACCGGTAACCTCGTCGAGGTATTCGCCAATATAAGGCCGGCCCCGGTGCGACTGCGACTCCACCAGTTTCTCAAGATGAGTGAAATACAGCTGCTTATCGACCACCCGTTGCGGGTAGCGGTGCATAAAATTAGCCATAGCGGTAAGCGTCTGCGAAGTAGCAAAAGGCCAGATAGCCCCATCCCATTCACACTTCCCAACCCCCCGCGTGCGGAATTCAGGATGGCGGCGTTCGGCAGTAGTATGTCCGTAGGGTGCCATGAACCCCTGCTCATCGGCCAGCTGCACCCATGCACTGTCGAAAACGCCGGCCTCCGGCAAATTGAAATACCAGGGTAGATACCCGATGGCTTCACGTACATCGGCCAGCGAATCGGCACGACGGGTCTCGAAAAACCGATGCTCCTCATTCCACAACAGCTGTTCCACCAACTGCTTCAGGGTATCGGCCTTGGCCTGGTATAATTTTTCCTTTTGTTTATCACCCGCTATCCGGTACATTGCCGACAAAGCCTGCGCATTCCCGAACATATAACTATTGATCGTGGGACGGGCATACTGTTTTTTCCGGCCGCCGCTGATCGACTCCTCCATACCATCCTGCACATCGCCCTGCCAGTAGAGCCCGCTGGGCAAACGGTTCCGGGCTTCCCAACGCAGGTATTCCTGCTCGGCATCGTTCAGCATATCGAGCAGAAACACCGTATCGCCGCTCACATAAAACCGGTTCAGCATCGCATCGATATTCCACGAACTGAAATTCATCATCTTCGCCATCGGCTTTCCTTCGTTGCCCCTGTACCAGGTACGGATAATCTGATTCAGGTAAGTAGTATCGCGCAACCAGCGGCTTTCGTAAATATGATGTCCCAGCGCACACGAAATCAGGTTATACTTATCGGCATACGAGCGGTTGACCAGAAATTCGGTCATCCCATAGCCCACCGGCGTTTCCTTGATGTGCTTACGCAAGGTCCACCAGCGGTAATAAAACAGTTCCTCAAAATTTTTCTGCGGACATTCAAACAACGGGATATTCCGTTCCATCCATTCGGCTGCCTGTGCATTCGGGATGGCCTGCACAATATTTTCATCTTCCATCGAATTGAAATATTCCACATAATGCCTGAAATCGTCGAATTTCAATACCGCTGCCGATCCGCCGGGATCCATCGAACGGCTCTGTAAATGGCCAATTCGGAAAACAGCCTCCGGATCCTGATCGCCGGCACGAGGCATATCGTAGTCCTGATCGGCCGGGCTGTCGATGGTCGGATAATCCCTCGGCGCCCCGGTGTAAAAAGCTATACGTTCGACAGAAGCAACCGGCGCATACAACATCCGCACCCCCACCTGCCTGCCGTCTGCAAAAATGGTGATGCTACGGTCGGTCACCGAAAGCCGGGCCGTGATCTCGTAATTATGTCCGGCTTCATAGGTCATCATTCTCGAATACCTCGCTCCTCCCTTGGCCCGGAATTCTCCTTCGGACGTAAATTCCAGCCGCGAGCAGGCTATCCCCTTCTCGTCGAGAAACTCGATGCGGAGCAAGCCCTTGTCCGTTTGGTCGGCCCGTAGCGTGAAGCTTATTTCCAGTTCACGTGTCGCCGGTATTTTCCGTTCCACCTTCGCATAGTCGAACGGATCTTTATCGCGGAGGGTAAGCCAGTTACGCCCCTCCAATCTCTCCACTGACACCGGCGCCCACAAGGGAGAATAAATATTCCAGTCGGTCAGCTCTTCCGGTTTTCCCACCGACGAGAACTGCTCATCGGCATGATGAGTTGCATTCACCTGCACAGGCACCGGAATACGCGACACCCACATATCTTCCTTGTTCACACTATAAGCCACCCATAAATTACTGTCGGCAGGAATGCCATTACCCTCCTGGATTCCACGCACATACTGCGGACCGTTCGATTTATAATTCCCCCCGTAGCGCATACGGGTAATCTCGCCGTGCACCAGGTTCAAAGTGGAATAATTCCATCCATCGGCCGAAGTCGAAATAGCCAACGGCCAGCGGTACTCCGACGGATTGTAAACCGTAGCGTAACTGCCATCGGTAAGGCGCTGTCCCCAGATTTTAGCATTGCTGTTCACAAATCCTTTGGCACGCAGCACCGGCTCCGCCCATGTGCGTCCTCCGTCGGCACTTACCGAGGTGAGCGCGTGCTTCCACAACGACGCCACGGTTCCATCGGGCAGGGTATAATAGCAAAAGGCCTTGTAGGGTTTATGCAACGGGATCAACGGATCGTTGCGGTCGGCCTCCTCGACCCATTGCATACGGTACAGCGGCTGATCGAGGATTTCCTGGCAGGCCTTGCGGAACTCCTTATCCCTGCTCTTCGAAAAATGGGGATAAGCAGTATTCCGCGACGAAAAGCCGTGATTGTAATAAATAAAATAAATAGGTCCGAAAGTTCCGTCCCGGTATATTTCACGAACGACCCTTCCAATTCCGTTTCCGTCGTTCGGATCGTCTTTTTTATCCATGGCCACCCCATAATTGGCCATGGTGATGAGCCGTCCCGATCGCGACACATAAAAGCCCACCCGCTGGTGCATAATAGCTGTCAGCCCTTTAGCCACATCGTCCCGTCCGGGTTTGGTATATCCGTCGGGCACCTCGTACACCGGGAAAAGCACCCGGGGAACCGACCAGCTGTAACCATCGGTCGACGTCTGAAGAAAGGTTTGCGAGGGCGGAATATGCTCCCCCACCTCCCCGCTCAGGTACTGCAGGTAAAAAGTGCCGTTGTGATACGCCAGCATCGGCTGGTGATGATAAGTCCAGCCATTACAGTTCGATGCATCGGGATGCTCGCGGTTGGCCCGCATCACCTGAATATTGTGAACGCCCACCACCGGCGAGAGCTGACCGTCGTGGTAAGCCGGATTGGCCAGGGTGGCGCCGGTGTAATGAATGCGGCGCGAAGCAGGAAAGCTCCCGGCAAGGCCCGGCTGTGCAGTGTTCGATTCGGCGGTCGCCGGTACCAGGAAAAGTACCAGAGCCAGGAGAATCAGGAATGGTTTCATGCGATACTATTTTTTTTTCAACAAATTCTTTACTACCGATTCGGGAACTTTCAACACGGTACCATGTTTATGTCCTGTCGGGAAATGAACCTTTTCACCGGCATACCGGAAGGTTTTAAAATCGTCGGTCGTCACCGCGCCATAACTGAACTTCCGGTACTCGTCAAAGTAAATTGCATAGGTTTTACCAATGGAGACCACCGAAGGCCCTTCGGAAAACGAATCGGTAAATGCCTCCGAGACACCCGAGTAGGGCCCTTCGGCATCGGAGGCAAAAGCTACTTTCAGATTACGGTTGGGACGGGTGTTATCTTTAAACACCATTACATAATCGCCGGGTGAACGCTTCACCAGTGTTGCGTCGATGGAGCTGAAACCCGGATCGTACAACAAACGGGTTTCCGAAAAATGCACAAAATCGCGGGTAGTTACATAATACAACCGGTGGTTGTTGTCGATATCCTCTTCGCCGAGATCGTAACGTCCCGGCACACAGGATGCCCAGATAATCATATAGTGTTGTTTGGCATCGTCGTAAAACAATTCCGGGGCCCATACATTTACCGTAGTAGGTTCATGCGCCATCACATCGATCATACGGGGCTCCGACCAATTTATCAGATCGGTCGACGACGCATAGCCAAAGCCTTTATCACCCTTCCAGCTCGACGTCCATACCAGGTGATATACCCCTTCGGGCGATCGCACCAGCGACGGGTCGCGCATCACCCGCTGCACTCCAACCGACGGTTGAAGCCAGATGCCGGGAATACTGTCCCAGTGAAGCCCGTCGTAACTGTAAATATAGCGCAATCCGTCGGTAGCAGGTTCGCGGAAGGAGGTCGACAGGTATACTTCCTTCTCCGGTATGCAGGCAAGAAAAAGGCAACTGATAAAAACTAAAAGGCTGAATTTCATACAACTTTCTTCAATAAATTCACTTCAGAGGATAGGAAGGAAAACACAAAAGGCCTGGTGGGTTTACCCCTGCTTTCTTCCCCGATTCCTAACTTAGACGGTAGTTACACCGATTTGTACTGAACTGTTTCTAATTGACGAAATAATTGTAATTTTGCAAGCAATGCAGGTTACCACGAAAGCTATAGTTCTCAGAATGGTGAAATTCTCCGACAAAGCGTCGGCAGTCACTGTTTTCACACGCGATTACGGGCGGATGAGTCTCATTGTTTATGGCGTATCGGGGCGGAAGTCGGGAGGAAAAGCCGCACTGCTCCAGCCTCTTTCGCTGGTAGAGATCACGATTGCCATGCATCCGGGTAAAGAGATGCAGCAGCTGAAAGATATCCGCACCCACATCAATCTGCCGGGAATAAGTACGCATCCGGTTAAAAATGCAATCGCTATTTTTCTCACCGAATTGCTCTATAAAACCTTAAAACACCAGCAGGACGAAACCGGGCTCTACGATTTTCTGCAGGTTGCACTCGAATGGCTCAACGAATCGGATGCGGGCATTGCCGATTTTCACCTGGTGCTTATGTGCCGGCTGAGCCGGCACCTGGGTTTCGAGCCCAACTGCACATCGATGGAACTGCCCTCCTTCGATTTATTGAACGGTTGCTTTTGCCCGGGCCGGCCTTTGCATGCACATTATGTGAAACCGGGACTTATGGAGGTATTCAGGTCGTTGTTGCTTTGTAATTTCTCGTCGATGGAGCAGCTGCAGTTGTCGCGGCAACAACGCAACGAGTTGCTGGAAACGCTCCTGGAATATTACCGGCTTCATCTTCCGGAGTTTCATTCCTTACAATCCACCGAAGTGCTTCACGAACTGTTTAACTGAAATCCACCACCGCTTCGTGTCCGGTTACCGTCAGGCCTATTTCACGTCCCAACACGAGCGGATAATTTTGGTCTTCATGCCCGGCAGGAAAGCCGAAACAAACGGGAAAGCCGGTTCCTTCAAGCGCATCTCTGATGAGTTCCGGAAGGCTTCTCCCCATCGAAGCATCGTCGGCACAATCGGTAAAATGCCCCACGATAAGGCCGGCAAGTTGTGCGAACACGCCTCCGAGCCTCAGGTTCTGCAACATCCGGTCGATGTGGTAGGCTTGTTCTGCAATGTCTTCAATAAAAAGAATGGCGCCCGCATAATCCAGATCGTAGGGAGTTCCCCGCAAGCCCGCCAGTACCGACAAATTCCCTCCTACAAGACGCCCCCGGGAGCTGCCCTGCCGGTTGAGCGGATGAGCCGCAATGCGGTAGGTAGGTAAACCGGACCGCAACATCCGGAGCAATTGGGCCGACGAATACGAGTCGGCCGGATGCCCGGCCAGATGCCGGACCATAGGACCATGGATGCTGGGGATTCCATACTTCGACAACGCATTGTGCAACACGGTGATATCGCTGAATCCGACCAGCCATTTAGGTTTTTCGACAAACCGCGTAAAATCGAGCGAATCAACAATCTGTACTAACCCGTATCCGCCCCGGCTGCAGAGGATCACATCCAGCTCCTCATCGTCCATCGCCGCCTGTAAAGCAGCAATCCGCTGCTCCCGGCTACCGGCATACCTGCCCGCAACGGCCCCGGCATTCCCGTCCACCGATACCGCAAACCCTTCGTTCCTCAGCCTGTCGGCAGCAGCATCGATGAAAGCAGGATCGATTACTCCCGAAGGAGAAACAATGCGCACAGCAACCGGCGGTTCGCCACCCGCCGCCGTACGCATCCTATCATCCTGTATCGCTTGTTTTCGAATCATTTCTCTTTATACGTCACCCACTTCATCATCTCTTTCCAGGTCACTTTTTTACCGTACATCAGAATTCCGGTCCGGTAAATCTTGGCAGCCACCCAGGTACTTCCGATAAACGAAAGGATTAAAATACCGATCGAAAGTGCAATTTGCCAGAAATCGACACCGAAAGGCAACCGCACCATCATTACAATGGGCGATGTAAACGGAATCATCGAAGCCCAGAAGGCCAATGGCCCATCGGGATTCTCGGCACTGTAAATGGCCGCATAAACGGCAAAAATAATGGGAAGCGTGAGCGGAAGCGAAAATTGCTGGGTATCGGTTTCGTTATCCACTGCCGAGCCTACCGCCGCAAACAGCGAGGCATACAGCAGGTAACCACCCAGAAAATAAATAAGAAACATGATCCCGGTTTGAACAAAGTCAAAATTCGACAGCGCCGTCATCAGTTCGGTAAACATGGCATCGTCGGGGTCGGACGGCACCGGCATTGCGTTCATCGTTACCCCCGGCATCTGCTGGTAAGCATCCATATCCATTTTGGTACCGAACACCGACGAAAGCGACGACACAATGATGAGCGTAAGAATCACCCACATGGCAAACTGGGTAAGTCCTACCATGGCAATCCCCACGATTTTCCCCATCATGAGCTCGAAGGGTTTCACCGACGAAATAATCACCTCTACGATCCGGCTGGTTTTTTCCTGTACTACCCCCGACATTACCTGCGCACCGTACACCACGATGAACATATAAATCACGAATGCCGATATCATGCCGATAATAATGGCCAGCTCCGCCGAGCCCATCTTTTCTTCACCGTCTTTCCCCCACCGCACCGTTTTCACATCAACGTCCGACTTTATTTCCTCGGCCATCTTCTTGAAATCGGGGATATTGAGGGCTGCCAGTTTCTGTTCTTCCACATAAGTATTAATCACCCCGGCAATATAACTTTTCAGGTCGATACCTACCTGCTGTTCCGAATACAAGGTAGCTCCGGCCGGATTCTTTGCCAGATCGGCCGAAATAACGAGAACAGCTGCAAACGATTTCTCGGGAGCCTGTTTGAGCTCGTCGAGCGGCTGAGTCGCATTTTCAAAAACATATTTCTCGTTGTTTTCGAAAATATTGCCGTACAAGCCGGTTTGATCCACCACAACGATCTTATTCACCGCATCATCTTCAATCTGAGCCAGCAGCAACGGCACCATAATCATGGCTCCGATGAGCACAGGAGTTAAAAAAGTAAGCAGGATGAACGACGGTTTCATCACCCGGGTGGTATATTCACGCTTTATAATCAACGAAATCTTACTCATAGCATTCACTTTTTAGAAGAGGTTACAACATCGATAAAAATATCATTCATGGTAGGTAGTAGTTCCTCGAAAACCACAACCTCGGCTTCGGCCGCAACCTGCGTCAGCAACTGGTTGTTGGTTTGTCCGGCAACAGCCTTGAGAACGTATTCGAACGAACGGCTTTTCGCTTTTGTTTCCACAATTTCCACACCTTCGGGAGCAATGGCCGTACGGGTCACTGCCCGGTACGTACCCGTAGCATGCGATGCGCGGATATCCTCCACATTGCCCTGTAACACGATGCGCGAATGATCGATCAGCGAGATATTATCACACAGTTCCTCCACCGAAGCCATGTTGTGCGTCGAAAAAATGATGGTTGCTCCGTTTTCCTTCAGACTCAGGATTTCACGCTTCAGCAAATCGGTATTCACCGGATCGAAACCACTGAAGGGTTCGTCGAAAATCAGCAGGTCGGGCTTGTGAAGAATAGTTGTGATGAACTGCACCTTCTGAGCCATCCCTTTCGATAATTCTTCTACTTTTTTATTCCACCAACCCTGGATTTCAAATTTCTCGAACCAGAATTTCAAGGCCTTCAGAGCATCGTTTTTCGACATGCCCTTCAGTTGAGCCAGGTACAATGCCTGTTCGCCTACCTTCATTTTTTTGTACAGGCCGCGCTCTTCGGGCAGATAACCGATTCGCTGAACGGCAGCCGGCGTTAACCGTTTGCCATTCAGATACACTTCACCACTGTCGGGAGCGGTGATACAATTGATAATACGGATAAGAGTCGTCTTACCGGCTCCATTCGGGCCCAGCAGTCCATATACCGAATTTTCGGGAATATCGAGGCTCACACCGGCCAGCGCCAGATGCCCCGAGTACTGCTTCACCACCTCTTTTACTTCTAATAGATTTGTCATATTTATATTTAAAGTCAAGTATCAAGAATAAAGAGCCAACCTACAGCTTCAAAGTTTTCCTTCGTCGCAGAAACTGTAATAATTGCCCCGGGCAATAATGATGTGATCGAGCAGCCGGATCCCCACCGCCTCACATCCCGATTTTATTTTCTGAGTAATTTTCTCATCTTCCTTACTCGGAAAATTCTGTCCCGACGGATGATTGTGCGCAACAGCCACACAAACCGAACCACGTTCCAGCGCAGTTTTCAGCAACAACGACACATCCACCACCGTATGCTGAATACCACCTTGGGTGAGCTTACGCACATCGAGCACATTATTTCCGTTATCGAGATAGGCCACCCAAAACTCCTCGTGCAGCAAATCAATCATCAGAGGCTCAAAAATCCCCTGCAATTCGATACTGGAAGTGATTTTTTGCCGGCCGACCGTCTCCCGGGTGTTCCGCCGTTTGCCCAATTCGAGCGATGCCACGATACTTATCGCTTTTGCTTCACCAATGCCTTTGTACTCACGACACAAATCGATGACGCTCCATCGCGCCAGTTCGTTAATGCTGTGACTACATCGCGCCAGGATCCGGCGAGCCAACTCCACGGCCGACTCCTCCCTGTTGCCCGATCCGATCAAAATGGCCAGCAACTCCGAATCGGTGAGCGCAGCAGCTCCTCTCTGCATCATTTTCTCTCTCGGCCGGTCTTCTTCCGACCACTCACGCAACGTGAGATGTTTACCATCGGTTGTCATAATTGTACAGATAAATTCAGTTGGTTAAGATTCGGGCGCTAAATTAAGAAAAAAAAGATTACAAAAGGTATAAACTTTTATTCATTCCGTATAATAAAGGCTTTGTCCCGCAAAAAAACCGTCCTTCTGTTCCGCTCCGGACTTCGTAGTGCCGTCATGTCGCTATTATTTATCGGGACCGGGGCCGGTTTCTTATCCATAAAAGAACCAACCGGGGCTACGGCAGGCAATTGAAGTATTCAGGGTGAAAAGTTAAGCGAGGCTGGATATATTGAAGTTGAAAGAGGCATTGAAAAGCTCCTGAAGCTGGAATAAGAACACATGTATCCAAGATCGGATTTCAAGATTAGCCAGGGGGGCTGGCTACAGGAAGTTTAGTCAGTGACCCGGCACCATTACACGTGCAGTTCCGGCCGTGGTTTGTACCAGGTATACGCCGGCTTCCAACGTATACCGGTACCTGCCCCGATCGGTGCTTCCGGCCGCTATTCTCCGGCCGGAAGCATCGAACAGCTGAAACGGGCCATCGTAGTTTTCAAGCGTCAATACCGAATCGCGGTACCAGCTTCTGAAAACAGAAGAATGCTCCGTTGCCGGAACCGACAAGGGAGCATCCGAGATTTCAACAATCATAGCGCCCAGGTAGAAAAACTGCTCGGCCTGGTTATTAGCCGGCCCGGCGCTTACGGTAAGCGTAACGGTACCATCGTGTCCCGGCCGGACATTTTTCACAACATCTACCTGCGACGAGTTCGACGAAGTATTCAGCAATCCGGTCAACGCATCGCCGGCCCCTTTGAACTCGTAGCGGGTTTCCCGGTTATCGGCGACACCGCTACGCGACCCAAACACGGTAAAGCTGTAATATTTGCCGGGCGATAATCCGCTCAACACAATCACCCCCTGCGGATTGGCCGGTGTCGATCCCCAGGCATTGGCATGACCGAAAAAGTTATCCATGGTTGCGGTAGTGGGAAAAATCCGGGCATCGCCCGTGAGATTTGTCGCGCCATTGGTATTGAATCCGTTGTAAAAGGGATCGGTAATTTTTAAACGGATGCCGGTGGTGTTTCCTCCATCATCGATGAGTTCCTGGTCGGCCGCCTGATGATCGTGTATATTATTCCAATTGCCGGGTGTAGGCGTTGTGGTCGATCCAAAATCAATACGGATGGCTCCGGTTTCACCTTCTCCGCCCGGAGTCGTACCATTCTTGAGCAGAAATGGTTCGAGTACGTTTTTCCACACCGCATAACCCGATGCATTCATGTGAAGCATGTCGGAGAGGAAATAGGAAGTATCGGGCGTACCGTCGGTTTTCAGCATGGGTGTCCAGGTATCGGCATAGTCGATATGTGCATACTTGCCGGCATAGGTTTTCATCAGGGCATTGGCTGCCTCATATTTAGGGAAAGAGGCCGTACGCGACGGGCTGGGTTTGATCGACACCAGCAGGATACGGGCATCGGGATAATAAATATTAATGAGCCGGCACATTGCTACTACTTCTTCAAAAAATTCATCGGCCGTTTTCGTACTTTCGTGTAAATCGTTATCGCCTTCATACAACACTACCTGGCGGGGCGAATAAGGAGCTACCACCTGTCCGAAATAATACAACAAATCGGTCATCATCGAACCGCCGAACGCACGGTTAAGCACCTTCGATCCGGGAAAATCGGCGGCCAGGCTGTTCCACATGGTAAAAGTGGAGCTACCGGCAAACAATACGACGCCCGACGGCACTCCCGCTGCATCGGCCGCAGCAAAATTGGCCATAGTAGTGGTCCACAACGATGCACGCGGATATTGGGCCGCAGCATTGCCCAGCAATAATGTACTCAGTAAAAGAAGAAAAAGCTTTTTCATACGCGAACTTATTATTTAGTAACGATAAAGGCTTCACACCTCTACCATCTCGATTCTTCACTCTTAATTCTAAAAAGCTACTCCAGCCTTTGATTTCTCAACAACCGAAGTAGCTTTTTTCTCACCATAGATCAATAAACAGCAATCTTAACATTACCAAGGCTTGTACTAACCACATAAACACCTTTCTGCAATTGCAGCGTTGCATAACCAAACACCGATTGGACATCGGCGACCTGATTGCCGGAGATGCCGTATACGCGTACCCTGCCGGTATAGTCGCCGGTACGTAACACGCCGTTGGAGTACGATGCCGTCAACCGTCCGGCAAGCGGATTGGTAACCGAGGTTTGTCCGCCGGCGGCGCTCATTTTCAGGGCACCGAGGAAGTAGAATTTCTCGGCACTGTTGTTATCCGGACCTGCTTCGGTGGTAAAGGTGATCACCCCTTCGGTGGTAGGTTTCACTTCGTTCACAACCGCCACGTTCGAAACATTGTTCGAGGCATTCAACACCGCCGACTTCGCCTCACCTGATCCGGCAAAGGTATACCGTGCGTCGCGAATATTGGTTACACCTGTACGCGAAGCAAAGATCACGAACGAATAGGCTTTCGACGCATCCAGTCCGCTGAACGTGATTACTCCTGCAGGATTGGCCGGAGTAGCACCCCACTGTGCTCCGTTACCGAAGAAATTATCGGAAGTTGCCGAGGCGGGGAATTGAGCGGCATCGCCTGTTGGTGCCGAAGTACCCGACGAGTTGAATCCATTGTAGAACGGATCGGTAACTTTCAGCATCACTCCTGTGGCATTTCCATAAGCATCGATCAACGAAGCTTTACCATCCTGGTGTCCGGCAATATTGTTCCAGTTGCCTTCGGAACCGGTAGCCGCCGGGCCAAAATCGAGCAACACATCGGCCGGCTTGGCCGCGTACACAAAGCTGATCTCGTCCACATATACCGTATGTTCCACATTATCGGCTATTCCTTGTTCGAAGAAAATGCCTTTTACCACATCTTTCGCCACAAACGAAGGACTCGATTCATACAAATCGGCCAGAGGAACCTTCACAGCCGTCCACACATTCGCTTCAAGCTTGCCGATGTAATTCCCCAGCGCTACTTTGCCGGTTTTGTTCGGATTTCCGCTATGACTTTCGAGGTAAATTTCGGGCAGTGCGTTGCCTGCCAGCTCTGCCGGCGAATTCAACCACAGTTGCACGTGCGTCATGGCCGTAATATCGTGAGCCGTCCAGCCTACCGAAGCAACCAATGCTGCCCAGTTGCCACCTTCCGCCGACTTCCACTGCAACTTAAGCGAGTTGGGCGCCGATTTAACGGTCAGCGTATCGGCCGGCAATTTATCGCCATCGGGCATATCCGCCGCCTGCCAATGTTCCTGAACCAAGGTACTTCCACCTTCTTTAAACGACCAGCTCTGATCGTGGAAACGATTGTTGGCCGAATTGGCAAACAACTTCACCGGATCGGGATTCACATCTTTCTTAAAGCCTATATCGTCGAGGTACAAGCTATGTTCTGCATTATCGGCGGCATTCTGACCGAAGAACACGCCTTTGATAAATTCCTGACTGGTAAAAGTGGGGTCGGCTGCCCAAAAATCGGCCAGCGGAATCACCACCTCTGTCCATGTATTAGCCGCAAGGTTTTGCACATAAGCGCCCATATTCAACTTACCGGTTTTATTCGGACTGCCGGTAGTTGCCTCAAAATACAGCATCGGCAAGGCAGTACCCGACAAGTCGACAGGGCTATTAACCCACAAATGGAAATTGGTCATGGTACGAACATCGTGTGGTACCCAGTCTTTAGAGGCAACAATCGCTCCCCAGTTTCCTCCTTCTACCGATTTCCACTGAAGTTTCAACGCATTAGGCGCACTCTTTACCGGAGTGGTTACCGCCGGCACTTTATCACCATCGGGCATATCGGGGCCCTGCCAATGTTCCTGTACAAGAGTACTTCCACCTTCTTTAAACGACCAGCTATTATCGTGGAAACGGTCGCTGGCACTATTATCGAACAAGGTAATCGAAGTCGGGGGAGGAGGAGGAATTACCGACGGATCGTAAACGATGGTAATATCGTCGACATACACGACCGCATTGGGATTGATGGGTTCGTAGAAGTCGGGAAAGAAGCCGAACACGCGGATGTTTTTAATTCCCGCCTTGTAGATATCGAACACCATTAATTCCCACTCATTGGTTTTCGAAGCAGGGGTTTCGGCAGCAATTTCTTTCGACACACCTCCTTCGGGTTTAATCTTGATCTGCGAAGTAGTATTGGTACGCAGGTACTTAATTTCGATGCGGTGATAACCCGATGGAATCTCGTTCTTCAACACCGAGTAAAACCCCGCCCATATCTTATTATCGGTTTCGGCATCGAACCTGCGCCATTCCCACACTTTGCTGCTGGTGTTGATACCCGACTTCACAGGGTTATCCACCACAGCGATGTCCATATGAGCAGGCGGATTTACGTTCACTACTTCGGTGAAATTTACCTGCCCGTTCTCAAAATCGTCGAGAACGAAGGTCTGCAACTGCTGACCTTTCACAACGATGCCGGTCAACAGCATCATCGCCAGAAAAGTAAAAAATTGTTTCATACATTAGAAATTTTAAGGAATTAATACTTGATTTGTTATCGTAATCGTAGCGTCAGCACCGAACTTTTCCCCGCAGGAGTGGTCAGTGTTGCCGTGTATCGTTTGCCGCTGATAATTTTACTGTTCACACCCGTCACGAACCGATGTTCGCCCGCACCGACGGCGAAGGTGGTATCCATGGCCGGCTTGCCATCGGCATTGTTCAGTTGGAGGCGGGCTTGTCCGGCTCGAGTCGAAAAAATATCGAGCTCGTAATTTTCCCGATCGGGATGCCGCATCAAATCGTACTCGCCCGTGGCTACATTGGTAAGAGCGCGTATGAAACCATCGGAGTACGATGGTTGCGTTTTCACTCCGGCCAACTGCAATGCTTGTCTGATCCTATCATTTTTCATTAACAGACTCCAGATCAATCCGCTGCGGTAGTTTTCCATCATTACCACCACAGGCCCCTGATCGATGGCCAGGTGTTTCTTTTCCGAAGTAGCCGTCGATGGAGCATAGGCATCGGCAAAACCATAGCTTCCGTGAGCCGGCGGATATTCGTCGAGCCGCAGCAGCATCTGCGTGCTGTAGAACGGTGTGTAGGGATACGACCCCAACGAAGCGGTGGGCGCTATCACTCCATCGTCGTTGGAAGGCGACCGGGCGCTGTAGTTCCACAGAGGTGGTTTGGCACCGTAACAGGCAGTGAGTCCCCAGTCGGTAGCGCTGTACTTGTACTCTTTCGGTGCTTCATACACACAGTAGTGCCGGTTAATCATCGTATGGGCCACATTCTGATTCCAGAAGTTTACATAGCTATCTTCCAGATTTCGCGGATCGATTCCGAGAAAGGAGTAATGGGCAAAAAACAACGGACCGCCATAAGCTTCTCCCATCGGCAGATTATATCCGTAGAACTGCCGGGAGGGTTGGGCAATGCTGCCCTCTTTCAACCATCCGTTCTGGTAAACGGCAGCCGGAATAGCATGCTCGCCCGGAGCCGCCAGCGCCAGCAAATAACTGATCCAGCCTTCGTGCCACCCGCGGATGGGCAATTCGTAGCGGTTGCTCTGCGAATACCACAACCAATGCAGGTATGGTCTGCCGTTGGTGTAAGCGTTCCAGTCGATCGTTTCCCAAAACGAATGCACCGAATCACGGATTTCCGGCTCAACTCCCGTGGTAGCGGTAAAATATTCCGAAGCAGTAAGTAAACCAGCCATCAGAAATCCGGTTTCAATCAAATCGCCGGTTTTCACCTGATCGCCAAAGGGATGGGCTGTCCCGTCGGGATTGTACCAATGCGACCAAACTCCCTTGAACCGCTCGGCCTTACCCAGAAAACGGACGATCTTCCGCACCTGTGCCGAGGCCTCTTCACGGCCGATGTAGCCACGTTCGGCACCCACTATCAACGCCATAATACCGAATCCGGTACCGCCGGTGGTCACCACATCGCCCCGCTCATTGCCTTCGAGCGCCATCCCGGTAGGTGATGCTCCCTGGTAGAAAAAATTGAATGTAGCCTGCTGCCATTTGTCCATTACCCGGCGAACCCGGGCAGGAGCATAGGTTTCGTCGTTCTTCACCACCACAATGGTGGGAACTTTCGGGTCGGTGCAGGCCTGCAGCAGCACAAAAATCAATAGGAATACCAACGGAAGTCTCATCGTTCGGCGCATTAAAGGGATTGACGTTAATAATTAGGATTCTGTACGATCACTCCTTCCGATTTATCGATTTCCGATTGGGGGATGGGAAATACTTCGTGTTTACCCACCACGAAACCGGGAATCACATCCTTGGCTTCGTCCCAACGCACCAAATCGAAGAAGCGTTCCCATTCCATAGCCAGCTCGATGCGACGTTCGAAACGGATTTTCCGGCGCAGCTCGTCAACATTAGTAGTGGTAACTTTCGGTAAAACGGCCGCATTTCCGGCTCGCGCACGCGCCCTTACCATCTCGAGCTTATCCAGCGCTTCGGTCGTATTGCCCGATTCCAGCGACGCCTCGGCATGCATCAGCAATACATCGGCGTACCGGATGATGCGGATGTTCGACCAATAGCCCTGCGGATCGGTAGCACGACCGTACAAATTACGTTCGGCAAGGCTGACATAAGCTTTCTTGTTGAAAAATTTATACGATGCCGCATCGGCCTTGGTTTTACGTCCGTCGAGCGTATCTCCGTCCTGAATCACCGAAGCTTTCCTGCGCGGATCGCCGGGCTCGTAAGCTGCAATCAGCAGCTGGCTCGGAGCATTGAATCCCCAGCCCAGGTTGGGAACTCCCCGGAAGCCCTGAATCTGGAAATGCTGGCTGCCAATGGTTGTGATTTGTTCCGATGGGCGGCGTTCGCAATACACTTCAAATACCGATTCGGGACCGTACTCCCTCGCTTCTGTGAATATCTCGGCATAGGGTGTAGTCATATCGTTATCGCCCGACGAAATGATGAGGGAAGTCTGAGCCACCACATCCGACCATTTTTTCTGATACAAATAGACCTTGGCCAGCAACGCCCGGGCAGCATTCTGCGAAATACGCCGCGAACCATTTTCGGCGTTTAACTGCACACGGGTAGGCAGGTAATCGATCGCCCATTTCAAGTCGCGTTCGATATGCGCCCATACCTGCTCGCGGGTCGAACGTGCCGGGGTTTTATCGGTCTGCAACAATACTTTATCCACATAAGGAACCCCTCCGAAAGCCTGAGCCAGCCGGTAATACATGATGGAACGCATAAACAACGACTCGGCCATCAACCGGTTTTTCTTCGCCACCGTATCGTTCATCGAATTAGCCAGAATCAGGGCTTCGTTGGCAAAATAAATCGAGTTGTAGCATTCGCCATAATACTGGCGGATAGCTTCCAGCGACGCGGTATAGCTCATGGTTTTAAACGGGGCCACATTGGAACCGTCGCTGGGGGTGCTTCCTTTTTCCACATCGGGAGTGGTATAGTTGTGCATAGCCAATCCTGCCCAGCTAAACCAGAAATTCCGTAAATTGGCATAGGACTGGCCCAGTTTCGACTCCACCAAAATACTGATATCGAGCGAATCTTCGGAGGTATAATTCGCGTGATGCCAACGTCCCTTGGGGTATCTTTCCAGGAAATCATCGGAACAGGATACCACCAGCACCACTACACTCATCAACAATATTATTTTTTTCATACGACTTTTCTTTTAAAAATTAACCGTTAAACCAAAGGTATAGGTGGAGGGTACCGGATAGGTTCCACCATCGTCGATATTTCCGCTCAGAATACTCCCTCCTACTTCGGGAGTAAAGCCGGTATTGCTGCGGAAGGTGATGGGATTCTGCGCATTGGCAAACACCCGCAACTTGGCAATGCCTGCCGCCCTGGTTACCGACACCGGCAGGGTGTAACCCACTTGCACCGCCCGTAGCCGGAAGTAGTCGCCGCTCTCGAGCAAATTGGTCGAAGGCAGGTAATTGTGCGACCGGGTGGCATCGTGAATAGGCTCGACGGTGGAAGTTCCTTCGCCATGCCAGCGGCTCATGGCCGTGGTGTAATAATTGAATTGTGCGAACGAAGGCAACTTCTTGGTATTCAGAATATGGGTGCCGGTGAGTCCGTTGAAATCCATCGAGAAATCGACGGCTTTGTAATTCAGTCCTACCGACAGTCCGTAAGTAAAAGCGGGAATAGTAGAACCGATAAAGTCGCGGTCGGCATCGGTTATTTTAGTGTCGCCGTTCAGGTCCTTGTAACGAATATCGCCGGGACGCGAAACCCAACTGGTGGAGGGCGCCGCATCGATTTCGGCCTGAGTATGGAAGATACCTTCCTGCACGTACCCATAAATCGCTCCGACGGAATGTCCGACCGCCGTACGGTGATAACTCCCCGACACAATATAATTATTCTGATTTCCTAATTTCAACACTTCATTTCGAAGGGTAGCTCCGTTAAAACTCAGGGTATAATTCAGATCTCCGATTTTATCTTTCCAGGCCATAATCAATTCCACACCGCTGTTGCGTACCGAACCGGCATTGGTGATTTCAAAACCGGCTCCCACCGATACCGAGGGTTCGACATAGGCCAGCAAGTCGTTGGTGGTTTTGGTAAAATAGCCCAGCTCCAGGGTCATTTTACTGTCGATCAACCGGCTCTCGATGCCCACATCAAATCCCGATACCACTTCCCAATGGATATTTTCATCCACCAGATTGCTAACCGTAGGCAGGTAATAAGTTTTGCCATCAACAATGATCTGCTGCCCACGCGGATTGATGGTCGGGAAATACAGGTAACTGCCAATTTTATCGTTCCCCAGCATACCCCACGAGGTTTTCACTTTCAGGTAGTCGATATTGTCTCTCATCGAAGCGAAGAAATCCTCTTCGGAAGCCACCCAGGCCAGTCCCACCGAGGGGAAATACCCCCAGCGATTGGTGGGCGAAAATTTCGACGAACCGTCGGCGCGAAAAGTAAGCGACATCAGGTAGCGGTCGGCGTAATTGTAATTCAAACGTCCCAAATACGAAATAAACGATTCGGCTTCGTACCAGTCGCCATTGCGTTTGTTGAGCGGCGAACCCATGCTGAGCATACGCATATCTTCGGGAATAGTCCAGTAATCGGCACTGATCAGGGTATCCGAAGCCGTCGAAAATCCTTTACTCTCCTGAACCCGGGCAGTGTAACCTGCCATGGCCGAAATGCGGTGCTCGTCCACGTTTTTAGCGTAATTCAGAATCATATCCACCTGATACTTCGTATATTCGGCCGCGGAACGGCTAAACGACGTACGTTCGCTTTTATGCGACGAGTTGGAAGTACTATTGTTGACATCAAACCGGGGGGTATAATTGTTCGCAAAAGAGGCACCCACATCGCCGTAACCGGTTAGTTTAAAACTGAAATCGTTCAGGAATTTGATATCGGCATACACATTACCTACCGAACGGTAGCCATAATTCTCACTAGTACCCTTGTTGATTTCCATCACGGCCACCGGATTGGCCACGTCCTTCTGAATTCCCGGCGAGGGTGTATACCTCGAACCGATATTTTTGGGATCATGATCTTCTACCGGAGCATAAGGTCGATAAGTAGGTAAGGCACGAACGGCATTGCTCACACTGGCTGTTGCCGGATCCGAATCCCAACGGCTCACGGTAACATTCCCGCCTAATTTCAGGAACGGTGCCACCTGGTAATCGCCGGCCCAACGGCCGTTGAAACGCTGATACGCATTATACTTCACCACTCCATCCTGTTTAAAATAACCCAACGAAAACACCGAACTCGATTTATCGGTGGCATTGCTCACCGAAATCCCGTGGTTGGTAATAAATGCCTCGCGGAAAATAAGCGATTGCCAGTCGGTTCCTCCTCCCAACAAGTCGCCCACCCAGGGCGAAGCGGCCGGATTACCATTTTTCAACTGTTCGTTGTACAACATCGTGAAATCGTCGGCATTGGTGAGCGAAACCCGGTCGCGGTCGTGCAGCACCTGCATTCCGGCATAACCATCGTAGCTCACGTTCATTCGTCCAGCTTCCGAACGTTTGGTGGTAACTATAATCACTCCGTTGGCTCCCTGAACGCCGAAAATCGCCAGCGACGACGGGTCCTTTAACACTTCGATGGAAGTTATATCGTTTGGATTGACGAAATCGATGTTATCGACAAACATCCCATCGACTACATACAAGGGTCTGGTATCGGCATAGGTCGTGGCAATCCCACGTATCCGAACGGTAGGACTTCCACCCGCAGCTCCGCTGTTAGTAACTACTAATCCGGGCACTTTACCCTGAAGCGCTTTTATCGGATTATAATCGGGAGAGCCTTTCAGACTTCCGCCACTCACCGATACAATCGAACCCGTTAAGTCGCGCTTGCGGGAAGTTCCATATCCCACCACAACCACCTCGTCCAAATCTTTCGATTCGGATTCGAGATACACCGTAACCGGTGCGGATCCGGCAGGTAAACTCACGGGCTTCATCCCCACATAGCTAAATACCAGGGTACTTCCTCTTCTTACGTTCTCGATTCGAAACTGGCCGTCGATATCGGTAACGGTCCCGGTCGTGGTTCCATCTACCCGCACACTCACTCCGATGAGGGTTTCATTCGTGTTTTTGTCGTACACGGTTCCTCTTACCGAAACGTTGGTCTGGGCAGTTACTACGCTGCTAAACAGCCCCCACAGTAAAATTTGAAAATTGATTCGTCTCATATGGTATAAATTTATTCAGGTTTCACAAATCGGTCATCGCATTGTATCGAAATGCATATCATCCTATCGTTGTGTTTTAGGGGTACGAAAACCCTAACAATTGAAGTCCCCTCTTAATTTCAGGTTGTTGCATGAATAATTTCCAGATCAGTCCGCTCCGGTAATTCTCCATCATCACCGCAACAGGCCCCTGATCGATAGCCAGGTAACTGCGTACTACCTGCTGTCCTTCGGGCAGGCCGGGATTGTAGGCGTCGTAAAATCCGTATCGTCCCCAGAGCCTGGAACCTTTTTCGTAGTACAGGAAGCTGAGAACCTCCTTACTCTCCGTTGGAGTATACACGATCGACGACAATGCTGCCGTTGGCGACACCGTTCCGTTATCGGCGTCGGTTCCGGGGTGGTGCGAACTGTAGCCCACCAGCGGATCGTCCGACGAGGTAAACCCCCATAATTGTTTCCCGTATCCGGCATGTTGCTTCGGATTATCGATCGCATAAGCACGGTGAATCAGCGTATGAGCCTTGTTACGTTCGAAATAATTCGTATGGCGGTCCGTCAGTCCGCGCGGGTCGAGTCCCAAAAACGAATAATGAGAAAAAAACAGCGGTCCGCCCAACTCCATTCCCAAATCGAGTTTTATTCCGTAATATTCCTTCCCGTTCAGGAAGTAGGGCGATGTTTTAAAACTGGTTTCGTACACCTTGGGCGATATCGGGTAGGTAGGCGACGAAGCTGCCAGCACATAAGTAATCAGCGTTTCATCAAACCCTTTGATGCGATGGTTCATTTTCCAGGCGTGGTTTTTCGACCAATGCCAGTACAGCGAATCGGTTCCCCGGGTATACCAGTTCCACTCCACCGTTTCCCACAAACGTGTGATACGCTCACTCAATACCCGGTCTTCGGCTTTGTAATATTCACGAGCCACCAACAATCCCTGCATCAACAGGGCAGTCTCTACCAGGTCGCCTCCATCGTCGAATTTCGAAAAACTAAATGCCTTACCCGTACGGGCGTCGTACCAATGCGCCCATGCTCCATGAAAACGTTCGGCCTTCTCCAAAAATCCGACCATCTTACCGATCCGATCTTTCACTTCTTGGCGCGGATAATACCCTCGTTCGGAAGCAGCCACCAGAGCCATCACTCCGAAGCCTGTGCCTCCGGTAGTTACAATCTCGCCATGCATATCGTTGCTTCGTTCGCGGGCCAGTCCCGTGAGAGGATCCGAAAATTCAAAAAAATACCGGGTAGTAACGCGCTGAACCATATCGAGCAATGCTTCTTCGGTAGCCGGTTGCACCATCACTTTTAATTCCAGTTCGACCGCCTGCTCCGACACCGGATGCATTCCTTTCGGCACAATACGGTACCTGAACGGCATGGCTTTATCAACCGGCTTTCCAAAAAAATCGAGAAAATAATCGCCCGTGGTTTCGCCACATTTCACAAAAGCCGAACCGGCAACCGACCGATAGATTTCCCATGTGAAACCACGGTTATTGTTCCACTGCAGTTCAACATGTGCCGGAAATGCCTCCGCCTTCATTCCCCAGGGAATAAAAAAGCGGTCGCCGGCCTGCAGCACAACCACAGGAATCACCAACAATAGCAAATAAAAAAGTGTACGTCGCATATTCATTAATTTCCAATCCCTGGTTCTTCCGATCTATTTCAACACAAAACCGGTTTCGAGTACATCTCTCGAATTTCCGCCTGCAAACAACCTGAACTCACCGGCTTCGGGACCATAACTCATATCGATACGGTGAAAAGCCAATTGTTCGGGAGTAAGGGTGAATTCAACTATCTTCGACTCGCCTTTCTTTAATTCAATCCGGTTGAATCCTTTCAGTTCCTTTACCGGCCGGGTTACACTTCCCACCAAATCGCGCACATACCATTGTACAATCTCCACTCCATCGTAACTCCCTGTATTGGTAACCCTTACCGAAGCTTCGATACGACCTGAAGCGGTAAGCTCAGGTGCGCTTAACGTAAGATCGGAATAAACAAATTGAGTATAACTGAGCCCGAATCCAAAAGGATACAAGGGATCGTTGGGTGCATCGATGTACTTGGATTTATATTTATCGTTGAGAAGATAAACAGGCCGGCCGGTATTTTTAGCGTAATAATACACCGGCACCTGTCCTAAATTGAGCGGGAAAGTCATCGGTAATTTACCGGATGGATTGTATTCGCCGTACAACACCTGGGTAATTGCTTTCCCACCCATGGTACCCGGATACCATGCTTCGAGCAGCGCATCGGCTAACCGGTGTTCCCGCGACAAATCAAGCGGACGGCCATTCATCAGCACGACCACCACCGGTTTACCCAACTTTGCAACTTCGGCAAGAAGTTCGGTTTGAACACCCGGCACCAGGATATTCGTACGGCTGGCCGCTTCGCCCGTCCATTCCCAATCCTCGCCTATCACCATCACTATTTTATCCGCTTTCCGGGCTGCAGCCAATGCTGCCGCAAAGCCGCTCCGGTCTTCGCCCTGCTTTTTTGCTCCTTCGGCATACATCACCTGATCCGCTCCGGCGTACTCGCGCAATGCATCCACGGTCGACTGCATGAAATCCCAATCGCCGGCCGCCTTCCACGATCCCAGCATATCGCGGGTCGAAGCCGCGAGCTCACCCAGTACCGCTATCTTTTCTCCCTTGCGCAAAGGAAGCGCCTGCCGGTCGTTTTTAAGCAGCACCATCGATTTCCTGGCCACTTCCAGCGCCGCATCCAAATGCGCAGGTGCATATACATACCGTTTTTCACGTGCTTCGTCGCAATAGCGATACGGATCGTCGAACAATCCGAGTAAAAACTTCACTTTCAACACACGGCGAACAGCAGCATCGATCAACTTCTCACTCACCAAACCCTCCTCCACCTGCTGCTTCAGGTAGTTAAAATACACTTCTCCCTGCATGTCCATATCCACTCCGGCCTTTACCGCCAGCAAGCCGGCTTCGGCATCGGTGGCCGCCACACCATGGTGCACCATTTCGTTGATCGAAGTATAATCGGTTACCACCAGACCTTTAAATCCTAATTTATCACGTAGAATATCCTTGAGTAAATAGCTGCTGCCGGTGGCCGGCACTCCGTCGAGCTCGTTGAACGAAGTCATCACACTCATCGCTCCGGCCTCGATGGCGGCCTGGTAAGGAGGAAGATATGTATCGAAAAACACCCGCTCCGACATATCAACCGTATTGTAGTCGCGGCCGGCCTGCGGAGCTCCGTAGGCAGCAAAATGTTTCACCGTGGCAAGTACCGTGAGGGTGTCGGCTAAGTTGTTGTCGCGCCCCTGAAATCCACGCACCCTTGCCTCGGCGATCCGTGATCCTAAAAACGGATCTTCGCCGGCTCCTTCCGACACTCTTCCCCAACGCGGATCCACCGAGATATCGACCATGGGCGCAAAGGTCCAGTGTAAGCCCGAAGCCGCAGCTTCAACGGCCGATACGCGGGCCGAGAGTTCAATGGCCGCGGTATCCCACGAAGCAGCCTCTCCCAACGATAAGGGAAAAATGGTTTTGTGTCCGTGGATAACGTCGTAACCAAACAACAAAGGAATGCCCAGACGCGATTCTTCAACAGCCACCTTTTGCAGCTGGCGGGTATAGGCTACCGTATGTGCGTTAAAAATGTTACCGCAATGGCCCTTACGAATATCATCCAGGTACGTGGCGCGCATGGTGGGTCCGGTTACATCCCAGTCGGAGGTATACAGCACCATCTGTCCGATTTTTTCTTCCAGCGTCATCAGCCGGAGTACCGAATCGACCCGTTCGTCGATGCGCGTTTCGGGAGTGGAAAGCTCCTGCTTACAGGAAACAGCCAGTAGGGTAGCCAACAATAAAAAGGGGAGGGTGTGTTTCATGTGTTTCTTCATTATAGTTTTTGTCACTCAACACGGCAAAGATAGGCTTAAGCCTTTCGGCTATGCAAATTTTCCAACCCCATAACATCACTACAAGAAAAAAAACTTAAAAAAGGGAACCCCATTTTAACCCTACAAACTTTCGGAAATCAAGTATTAGCACCTGACCGTCTGAAATTTACGATTACCATTTTCCAAAATCACCTTTTGAAGTTTATTTAAATTCAATCATGAATTCGGTCAAACTTTTGTGCGATGGGAGGTTAATTTTTTTACGGATGCGGTACCTTGCCACTTCAACCCCCTTCAGCGAAATATTCATCAGATGTGCAATATCCTTACTGGAAAGATTTAAACGCAAATATGCACAAAAACGAAGGTCGTTGGTGGTAAGATCAGGATAATCGCGGTGAAGATTACGGAAGAAATTCTCGTGTATGCGATCGAAATTAGCCTGAAAACGCAACCAGTCGTCTTCCGAACTGATGTTCTCGTCGATCATGTGAACCAGTTTTTCGTAATATTTATTGGGATACTGGGCCCCTAAGGCTTCTTTTTGCCGCGACACTTCTTCACGGATGCGCGCCAGCATTTCATTTTTGTTGATCAAGCTCATGGTCGATTCGGCCAGCTCCTTGCTTTTGAGCGTCAATTCGGCTTCGAGGCGCTCGTTTTTCAGCGCTACAATCTGCTGCTCGCGCTTTTCAATCTCCTTGCGCTGAAGTTCTTCCTGTGCCTGCTGAATGGCCCGGTGCTTTTTCAGATATCGCCTCCTGATTCCCAGAAAAAGCGCATACAGCAACAACAGCAATAAAAGGGTGTAAATAATCCGTGCAGCAATACTCCAGTAAAAGGGCGGTTTGATTTTAAAATCGTACCGGATCGACGACAATTCCTGGCCACTGCTGGTCGACACCTTCACCTGGAGCCTGTACGAACCATAAGGTAAATAGCTGTAGGCTTTCCGGCTCACCGCTTGTGGTTCGGTCCATACCTGATCGCGTCCTTCAAGCAAATAACTGTAACGCAGGTTGTTCATCTTTGAAAAATCGGGATAATATACCTGAAAAACCATGTTGTTTTTTTCGAACGGGATTTCCGGGATATCGTCACCCATCACCAAATACTGATAGTCGCTCATCCGGGCATCGGTAACCGCTACACTTTTCAACCTCAACTCCGTAGGTTTTGCCGCCCTTATCGCGGCACCGTTCATCCGATACAAAGCCAGCCCGTTCTCGAGCGTTATAAAACATTGACTGCCCTGATAGGGGATAATATTCTGATAATCGTCGACAGTCTGATTCTTGAAATCCGAATAATTAACGATCTCGATCAATTGTATACCCGAAGGTTTAATACTGAACAGCGAAGCTTCGCTATCGCGGATAAACCAGAATAAATCGGACCTGACGGCCGTTACGCGGTAGGACGTCGATGCAAAACCCAGGGCCCGGTTCAACTCTTCGTATACGATAATTTTACGTGAAATATCGTCGTAGGTATAAAACCGGTGATGATCGGTAAACACCACGCGGTTGTTGATCGTAAATACATTGATATTGTATGCGTTCTTCCCGTCGAGCGTCGAAAAGGTCTGTATGCGCTCGATAGTACGTAAATCTTTCTTCAAATCGATTGCAAACAGGCCTTTGTGCAGGTGCGAGGCCCATATACGGCCCGTATAATCGATTTCCAGGTAGCGTACCGGATTCACAAAACCATCAACAACGGTCGAAAACACCCATGCCCCATCCTTCTTCTCGTATATACACAATTGAGTGTACGTTCCCTGTACCAATACTTCCTTACCATGGATTACTCCCCTGCTGATACACATCCCACCCTGAACCGGAGAGATGCGCGATAACTTCCCGTTGTTGATACTGTAGGTAGCATCGTTGTTGCCTATAAAATGCTGGTTGTCGAACACACTGATATCCCAGACCTGACCCCGGATAGGACCGGCCGACTGAAGATTACGGATGCTCCCGGCATGAAGCTCTCCGGTATAAAGTCCCTGATTCGTACCCAGGTATACAGCCTTCTCGTCGTAACTCACATCGTATACCGAACCGATAGCGGGAGCGAAGGTATTGATAAAGCGAAGATCGGAATTGACTTGTACAAACGCCACTCCCTTGTCGAGGGTCAACCATACGTTTCCTGCATCATCGGTGGCGATTCCTAATACTGTATTGTTCTGCAACACATTATCGCGACTGAGCGACCATCTTTTTTTACCTTTTGCATCAAAAGCAATAGCTCCATGCTGAATCGTTCCGAGTATCAGCAAGTCGTCGTTGGTAATGATCGCTTTATTAATCTCGATGGTTTCAAAGAGTTTTTCGTCGGAAGTAACAAAACGCCTGAAAGAGCTGCCATCGAACTCATACAACCCATCGTCGCGTGTCACTGCCAGAGTACGTCCGTCGGAAAAACGAATCATATTCACAATAGCTCCCTTCACCGGCTGTTGCAGTACCGGATACAATTTATGCTGAACCAGATCGAGCCGGCACAATCCATGCTGAGTGGTATGTACATAAATATTGTTTTTATACGCAATAAAAAACAAAAATGTTACCGGCTGACGGTACCCGGTCACCGTAGTGCCGTCGTACACAAAATACGATGTAAACGACTGGAATATAACCTTTTTACCAAGCAACGTAATGGTCCATATTTCATCATTGGTCATCACATAGTCGTTGAGTTGCTCCGAAAGCGATGTGTACGTGAGTACTCCGTCGGCTCCTCGTTCGAAATAACCGAATTCCTCGAACGAACCGGCATAGATACGCCCGTCGTCGGACGCACATACCGAACGTACCAGCTTATTCTGAGGCATGCGGGTGAGCTCCCACACCGAGCCATCGAACTGCAGCAGCCCATGATTATTCCCAAAATACATGATACCATCCCGGTCCTGTGTCACCGACCAGTTCTGATTGGCGGCCATATAGTCGGTTTTCCCGAATTGCTTCACAATAGGGGTAAAATCACGTGCCGGAAGCAGGACGGTAAATACTGTCAAAAGGCAAAACAAAAGGTGTAAACGGAAGTGTTTCATGGCCTGCAAAATTGCCTGCAAAGTAATAAAAAAATCCCGATCATCACAATTCTGTTCACACTGTTTTCATATTCAGTCGAAATGAAGTATTTTCGCAGAAAAATTCATATTCTATGCTGATTATCGGAATTGCAGGAGGGACCGGCTCCGGGAAAACAACGGTTGTAAAAAAAATTAAAGAACGTCTTCCCAACAACGAAGTGGTAATCCTTCCCCAGGATTCGTACTACAAGGATAGTAGCGACAAACCGCTGGAAGTACGACTGGAGATGAATTTCGACCATCCCGATTCCATCGAATGGGAACTGTTGGTGGCTCATCTGAAAGAGCTGAAAGCCGGACGAAGCATCGAACAGCCCATTTATTCGTATCTTACCTGTACCCGTGCCGGCGAAACCATCCCTATCAGTCCCTGTAAGGTGGTGATCGTCGAGGGAATACTGGTACTCACCAATCCGGAGCTACGCGAACTGCTCGACCTGAAAGTGTTTGTGGATGCCGATGCCGACGACCGACTGATACGCGTGATCAACCGCGATATTGTGGAGCGAGGACGTTCGGTAAACAAGGTAATGGAACGTTACGAACTGACCGTTAAACCCATGCACGAGCAATTTATTGAACCTACCAAGCGATTTGCCAATATTATCGTGCCCCAGGGCGGAAATAATCATATAGCCATCGACATCCTCACCAAGTTTATTCTCGATTTCCTGGACCGGGATTGACGCCAAAAAAAAGACCGACTTCGTACTGAAATCGGTCTTTCTTGCTTTTATAAAAATCGGAAATCTAAAAAACTTATTTGGTCAGTTCTTCTTTCTTTGCTCTTTTCTTGTACATTTCGTAAGTAACCGGCGCAGCGATGAAAATCGACGAATACGTACCGATTACGATACCAAACAACATAGCGAAGATAAATCCGCGGATTGTTTCGCCACCGAAAATGAAGATGATAAGCAATACCAGAATGGTACTGAACGAAGTACTGAACGTACGACTGATCATCGCGTTGATACCTTCATTCATCACCGTTCTGCGTTCACGTTTCGGATACAGTCCGATAAACTCGCGGATACGGTCGAAGATAATCACGGTATCGTTCACCGAATAACCCACCACGGTAAGGATAGCCGCTATAAAGGCCTGGTCGATCTCCATCGAGAAAGGCATGATGCTGTATAGCAAGGAGTATGCTCCCAGGGTGATGATTACGTCGTGCGCCAGTGCCACGGTAGCTCCCAGCGAATAACTTACGGCACGGAAACGGATAAAGATATAGAACCCGATCGCCAGAATCGCAATCAGCACCGCCCAAACGGCTGCACGCTTGATGTCGTCGGCAATGGTCGGTCCTACCTTCTGCGAACTTTGAATATTGTTATCCACAAACTCTTCCAGGCTGGCATCGTTGAGCAGAGGTTTCAATCCATTATACAGAATCGCTTCAATTTCATCGTCAATTACGTCCGAATTGTCGTCAATTTTATATTTGGTCGAAATACGAACCTGATTGTCCGAACCAATGGTAATTACCTGAACTCCGACTCCTTCGAAATCGTCGGCCAGTAAATCACGCACATCCTGGGTTTTAACCGGTTCGTCGAAACGTACCACATAGTTGCGCCCGCCGCTGAAGTCGATACCCAAACTGAATCCGCGGGTAACGAACGACAGGATACTCACTGTGATCAGTATAGCCGATATAATATAAGCCACTTTACGTCCGCCGATAAAGTTCAGGTGAACATTCTGGAACCAGTTTTTGGTGAAATTGGTTGTAAACGGAAGTTCTTTAGCATTTTTCCGGTTCACATACCAGTCGAGCATCAGGCGGGTAAGGAATACAGCCGAAATGAACGAAGTGATAATACCGATAATCAGGGTATTGGCAAAACCTTTGATAGGACCCGTACCGAAAATCGAGAGTACGATACCGGTGATAAGCGTCGTAACGTTGGCATCGATAATGGCCGAAATAGCACCGCCAAAACCGTCGGTTACGGCACGTTTCATCGATTTTCCGGCCTTCATTTCCTCCCGTATACGTTCGTATATAAGTACGTTGGCATCTACCGCCATACCCATGGTAAGCACGATACCCGCGATACCCGGAAGCGTCAGAACGGCCGAGAACGAAGCCAGAATCCCGAACAGGAAGAACACGTTGGCCAGCAATGCAAGGTCGGCAATAATACCCGGAGTGAAGCCATAGTAGAATATCATGTAAGCCATTACCAGCAGGAAGGCGATCACAAACGAAATCAAACCGCTGTTGATGGCTTCCTGGCCGAGCGACGGGCCTACCACATCTTCCTGAACAATACGTGCAGGAGCCGGCATTTTACCCGATTTAAGGGTGTTGGCCAAGTCCTTTGCTTCTTCAACAGTAAAGTTACCGGTAATACTCGACTGACCCCCTGTAATTTCACCGTTCACCGTCGGGAACGAGTAAATATAACCGTCGAGTGCAATGGCAATCGATTTTCCGATATTCTCTTTGGTCATACGAGCCCAGATTTTAGCACCCTCGCTGTTCATGCTCATCGACACATTGGCATAAGCCGAAGTTTGCGAGAAATCGGCACGGGCATCGGTTACCGATTCGCCACCCAGCGGTGCACGGTTGTCGCGATTGGTTTTAATGGCAACCAACTGGAAAACGTCACCACGGTCGTTGATGGCTTTTACCGTCCAGCGCAATCCCAGGTTGGCAGGGAGTACTTCTTTAACAATACGCTGGTTGAAATAGCTGTTGATACGGGCTGTATCTTTATAATGTGCAAAACCTACCACGGGACCGCGGGCAATCTGACCGGTTTCGATACCGGGGATCGACAGGACGGCCAACAGCGGATGCTCCTTGCGGAACTGCTCCTGCAATTTTGCAGTGTCGGTTTCTTCGGTTTTACCTTTCTTGAGCGCGGCCACCAAACTGTCCTGTGCATTGGTTTCGACCGCTGCTGTAGCAACGGTATCGGCAAGGGCAACTGTATCCTGGGCACCGGTTAACGTACCCAGCAAACGGTCGGCCTCCATCAGGTTGTTGACGATCTCGCTGAGTTCGTAGGTTTCCCAGAATTCGAGGTTGGCCGAGCCCTGGAGCAACTTACGTACACGTTCGGGTTCTTTAACCCCGGGAAGTTCGATTAAAATACGGCCGGTGTTGTTGTTGTCACGTTGAATATTAGGCTGAACTACGCCAAAACGGTCGATACGGGTACGCAATACATTAAACGAATTGCTGATAGCTCCGTCGATCTCTTTCGCCAGTACCGATTTTACTTCGGCATTCGTCGATTTCAGCGACACCTGCTCTTTCAATTCCATTGTACTGAATACCGATGCAAGCTGTCCGCCCGGATTCACTTCCTCGAATGCAGAAACAAACAAATCGAGGTACTGTACCTGGCTGTTGGTTTTCTGACGCTCGGAGGCCATCTGGAGGGCCTGTACAAATTCAGGTGAATTGTTGTAACCCGACAAAGCACGAAGAATATCGGCTACCGATACCTCAAGTGTCACATTCATACCACCTTTCAGGTCGAGACCCAAGTTAATTTCCTTTTCACGACATTCTTTCAGCGTATAACCAAAGTAAACTTTTTCACCGGAGAGAGAATCCAGATACTGGTATTCCTTCAACTTATCACCTGCAGCATATTCTTTGGCTTTACGGTTGTAAGTACCGGTTACTACTGAAAATGAAAGGTAAAACAAACTCACTAAGGCCAGCAGAATTGCTAAAACTCTTACAATACCTTTGTTTTGCATGGGAACTTTTTATTCTTTAAAAATTTAATATTACGATGAATTTCCAAACGAGCCGCAAATATAATATTTTTTTTTTGATTTTTCTTCATTTTGATAGAAATCGCACCGACGAGAAAAAATATTTCAAATTTTCGCAAAAAGGGTATTGGATATTTAAAAAGAATGTTCTATCTTTGCAGTCCAATTATCGCGGAGTGGAGCAGTGGTAGCTCGTTGGGCTCATAACCCAAAGGTCGTTCGTTCGAATCGGGCCTCCGCAACACAGAAAAAAGCCAACTCAAACGAGTTGGCTTTTTTTGTTTACCGGTCCGATACAATAACTAGCCGGCTGATATTCTTTAATTTACACGGAAACGCTGCGTGCCTTTCTGGAAGAAATCAACAATCTGGCGGGCAGCAGCAATGCCGGCGTTGATATTGGCTTCGGCCGTCTGCGCTCCCATTTTCTTCGGAGTAGAGAAATAACGTCCCTGGAATTTCCGGGTCATTTCTTCATGATTACCGGGCAAAATATCGGTCAGGTACTTGAAATCGGGACGGGCCTCCATCAATTCCACCATTTCTTCTTCGTTAATTACTTCCTTCCGGGCCGTATTGACCAGCACCGCCCCTTCGGGCATCAGAGAGAGCAGTTCCTTATTGATCGATTTCTTGGTTTCCGGAGTTGCCGGAATATGCAGCGATACGATATCGCATTTCTCGTACAAGGCTTTTTTCGACGACATAGGGATCACGCCGTCATTGTGAATCAATTCGTCGCTGCAGTACATATCAAAGGCATACAACTGCATCCCGAATCCCCTGGCGATGCGGGCCACATTCCGCCCCACGTTACCATAGGCATGAATACCCAGTTTCTTCCCCTTCAACTCGGTACCCGAAGTACCATTATAAAAATTACGCAGTGCGTAAATCAACATGCCGAACACCAGCTCGGCAACGGCATTGGCATTCTGGCCCGGCGTATTCATCACGCACACCTTGGCTTCGGTTGCCGCTTCCAGATCGATATTATCGTAACCGGCACCGGCGCGGACCACTATCTTCAGGTTCCCGGCCGCCGCAATCACTTCCTTGTCGATAATATCGCTCCGGACGATTATGGCATCCACATTGGCCACCGCATCGAGCAATTGCTGCTTTTGAGTATACTTCTCCAGCAGAACCAGCTCATATCCGGCAGCTTCCACTTCCTTACGAATCCCTTCTACCGCCACTTTGGCAAAAGGCTTGTCGGTTGCTACTAAAATCTTCATATAATTATTGTTTTAAAAGCAAAAGGACGCCACACCAGCGCCCTTTTATCTGTATTCGTCTTAGTTGATATGTAACTTTTCAAACTCCTGCATGCAATCCACCAGCGCCTGCACACTTTCAATCGGCAACGCATTATAGGTCGACGCGCGAAAACCGCCCACCGAGCGGTGACCCTTTATACCTACCATGCCCCGTTCGGTGGCAAATTTCTGGAAATCGGCCTCCAACGCAGCATATTCGGGCTTCATTACAAAACATATATTCATACGCGAACGATCTTCCTTCGCTGCCGTTCCCACAAACAATGCATTACGGTCGATTTCGCCGTAAAGCAAATCAGCCTTGGCTTTATTCAGCTTCTCCATGCCTTCGACGCCACCGTTGGCCTTGATCCAGCGAAGCGTTTCCATCGCGCTGTAAATAGGAAGCACCGGAGGAGTATTGAACATGGAACCATTATCGATATGAGTCTGGTAATTGAGCATGGTCGGGATATAACGCGACACCTTACCCAAAGCTTCGTTTTTCACGATCACAAAGGTAAGTCCGGCCGGCGCCAGATTCTTCTGCGCCCCGCCATAAATAAGAGCATATTTCGACACATCCACAGGACGCGAAAAAATATCCGACGACATATCGGCTACCAGCGGCACCGGCGAATCGATATCGGTCAACATTTCGGTGCCGAAAATAGTATTGTTGGTAGTAATGTGAAAATAATCGGCATCGGCAGGGATGGAATAGGTTTTAGGGATGTAACAGTAGTTGTCTGCTTTCGACGAAGCTACCTCCACTACTTCGCCAAATCCTTTGGCTTCTTTCAACGCTTTATTCGCCCAGGTACCTGTATTCAGGTAAGCTGCTTTCTTTTCGAGCAGGTTAAAGGGAACCATGCAAAACTGCATACTGGCACCGCCTCCCAGAAATATCACCGAATAGCCCTCCGGAATATTCAACAGCTCCTTGAAAAGGGCTACCGCTTCGTCGAGGACAGGCTGAAAATCTTTTGCACGGTGCGAGATCTCCAGAATCGATAAGCCTGAACCGTTGAAATCGGATACAGCCTGAGCTGTTTTTTCAATCACTTCGCGAGGCAGTATCGACGGTCCCGCATTAAAATTATGCTTCTTCATACGTGTAAAAATATATAAGTGTGTTCGATAGAGTCCTGAAAAGGAATGCTTCACTTTTCAGGCTGCAAAGTTACTATTTTTTTTGTTTGCGCACTTAAAATATTTAAATTTTCGGCGACACCCCACGTTAAAAATGCAATTTGTAACCATTCAAAAATATTTCAGTATATTTTCCGGATTTATATTAACTAACGGATATTTTTTCTACTTTTACAGCCATAAAAAACACTATTATTTCACCCTAAAATCCCCCAATTGTATGATTATCGGATTACCTAAAGAAATCAAGAATAACGAGAACCGCGTTGCTCTGACTCCCTCAGGGGTGTTTAGCCTGGTTAAACACGGCCATACCGTATATGTCGAAACTTCGGCCGGCATCAACAGCGGTTTTACCGACGAAGCCTATGTGAGTGCCGGGGCTTCCATCTTATCTACTGCCCACGAAGTATTCAACATCGCCGAAATGATCATGAAGGTAAAAGAGCCCATCGAACAGGAATACGAATTGATTCGTGCCGGGCAATTGGTGTTTACCTACTTCCATTTTGCTTCGGATGAGAAACTCACCCGCGCCATGATGAAGAGCGGCGCCGTATGCCTCGCTTACGAAACGGTGGAAGCCGACCACGCCTTGCCATTGCTTATCCCGATGTCGGAAGTGGCCGGCCGCATGTCGATCCAACAGGGAGCAAAATACCTGGAACGGCCGATGGGCGGCAAAGGGATTCTGCTGGGAGGTGTTCCGGGGGTCAATCCGGCTCATGTGCTGATTCTGGGCGGTGGAATAGTGGGTACGCATGCGGCCTGGATGGCTGCAGGACTCGGCGCTCATGTAACCATTGCCGATATTTCGCTGCCCCGTCTGCGCCAGCTCAACGAAATCATGCCTGCCAATGTCGACACCATGATGTCGTCGCAATACAATATCGAGGAGATTCTGCCCCGCACCGATCTCGTGATAGGCGCCGTGCTCATTCCGGGCGCAAAAGCCCCGCACCTCATTACCCGCGAAATGCTGAAGCTGCTTCCCAGGGGAGCCGTGCTGGTGGATGTAGCAATCGACCAGGGGGGATGTTTTGAAACCTCGAAACCAACCACTCATGCCAATCCGGTGTACGAAGTGGACGGAATTCTGCATTACTGCGTGGCCAACATACCGGGCGCAGTGCCCTACACGTCGACCCTGGCGCTCACCAATGCTACGCTTCCGTATGCGCTGAAACTGGCCGACATGGGCTGGGAAAAGGCATGCGAATTAAACGAGGATCTTCGCAAAGGCCTGAATATCGTCAAGGGAGAAATCGTACATCCCGCGGTGGCCGAATGTTTTGAATGATCCGCGCTGTGCGGTTCCTGATAACCGGCGGCTTCACTTCGTAAGGTCCTATGACGGGCCGATGCGGGTGAAGCCGTTCCGTTAATTCAAAATCTTCTTGATTTCGTTCAGCTTATTCAGCGCTTCGAGGGGCGTCAGGCTATTAATGTCCATGCCTTTGATCTCGTCGCGGATTTGCTCCAGCACGGGATCGTCGAGCTGAAAGAAACTAAGCTGCATACCCTCGCGGCTGTTGGCAATATCGCCCAGGGGTCGCGAAAGCGATGCATGACGCGGACCGCCTTTGCGGCCGGTTGCGGCGCTTTTGCCGGCAGCAGTTTCCTGATCGGGATTTCCGGTCGAGCCGGTCGTATCCCGATCGCCTTCCCTACCGGCTACTCCGCTTTGCCGATTGTCCTTTTCCAGTTGTTTCAGGATTTGCTCCGAACGTTTAACGATACTTTGCGGCATCCCGGCCATCTTGGCCACATGAATCCCGAAGCTGTGCTCGCTGCCTCCGCGTTGTAACTTCCGCAGGAAAATCACTTTCTTGTCGACTTCGCGTACCGACACATTGTAATTTTTAATGCGGCTGAACGATTTCTCCATTTCGTTCAGCTCATGGTAATGGGTGGCAAACAGCGTCTTTGCTTTGTTTTGAGCGTTTTCGTGAATGTATTCCACAATGGCCCAGGCTATCGAGATTCCATCGTAGGTAGAGGTACCGCGTCCCAATTCGTCGAACAGGATCAAACTCCGGTGCGACAAATTATTCAGGATACTGGCTGCTTCGTTCATCTCGACCATAAATGTCGATTCTCCCTGTGAAATATTATCGCTGGCTCCTACGCGTACGAAGATTTTATCGACAACCCCGATACTGGCGCTTTCCACCGGCACGAAACTGCCGATCTGCGCCATCAGGGTGATGAGGGCTGTCTGCCGGAGCAGGGCCGACTTACCAGACATATTGGGTCCTGTGACGATAATCACCTGCTGCGACGAGCTGTCGAGGTACACATCGTTGGCCACATACGATTCGCCGGGAGGCAATTGTTTTTCAATCACCGGATGCCGGCCTTGTTTGATATCAATCACTTCCGAATCGTTGATAGCGGGGCGCACGTATTTATTCTCGGCAGCCACCCGGGTCATCGACAACAAGCAATCGAGCTGGGCGATAAGCGCCGAATCGAGCTGAACAGCCGCAATATACCCGGAAAGGCTTACTACCAATTCGGTGAAAATCCGGGTTTCGATGGCCAGAATCTTTTCTTCCGCCCCCAAAATCTTTTCTTCGTAATCCTTCAATTCCTGCGTGATATAGCGTTCGGCATTCACCAAGGTCTGTTTACGGATCCAGGTTTCAGGAACCTTATCCTTGTGCGTATTGCGCACTTCGATATAATACCCGAATACATTATTGAAACTGATCTTCAGACTGGGAATACCCGTGGTAGCACTTTCACGTTCCTGTATCTTCGTTAGGAAATCCTTGCCCGACCGCGCCAGATCGCGCAACTCATCGAGCTCTGCATCCACCCCCCGCCGGATCACATCGCCCTTATTCAGCATCGTCGGCGGATCGGGGTCCAACTCGCGCTCGATCCGCTGCGCCATCTCCCTGCAACTATCCAACTGCCCGCCAATACGGCGCAAGGTGGCATTGTCCGACGCCGAAACCGCCAGCTTAATAGGCTCGATAGCATTCAGGGCCACCTTCAGCTGCACCACCTCACGGGGATTAATCCTCCCCACCGCCACTTTCGAAATAATACGCTCCAGATCGCCAATCAACGCAATCTGCTGAACGAGCAACTCCTTCTCATCCTTATTTTTAAAGAAATACTCCACCACACTCAGCCGTTCATCGATGGGCTTTACATCTTTCAGCGGAAAGGCCACCCAACGCTTCAACAACCGCGATCCCATGGGCGAGATCGTACGATCCAGGATATCGACCAGGGTACGGGCCCCCTCGTTCATCGAACCATACAACTCCAGGTTCCGTACCGTAAAACGGTCGAGCCACACGTACCGGTCTTCCTCGATACGCGACAGCTGCGAAATATGTCCGGTTTGATGATGATGAGTTAAATCGAGGTAATGCAAAATCGCCCCGGCGGCTACGACCGCGAAGGGTAGGTTATCGACCCCGAAGCCCTTCAGCGTACGGGTTTCGAATTGCTTCAGCAACCTGTCGCCGGCCGCATCGGGCGTAAAGGCCCAATCCTCCATGGCATAGGTAAAAAACTTGGTCCCGAAATACTCTTCGAACTCTTTTCGTTTTCCCCTGTCGTACAACACTTCCTTCGGCGAAAAACTGCTCAGCAGCTTATCGATATACTCGGGCGTACCTTCGGCTACTAAAAATTCGCCGGTCGAAATATCCAAAAATGACACCCCCACCTGTTTTTTTACAAAATAAACCGCGGCCAGAAAGGTATTTTCTTTATGACTAAGGGTAGTATCGCTGTACGAAACGCCGGGCGTAACCAGCTCGGTCACCCCGCGTTTAACCAGCTTCTTGGTGAGTTTGGGGTCCTCCAGCTGATCGCAAATGGCCACCCGCATCCCCGCACGTACCAGTTTGGGCAGATAGGTGTCCAGCGCATGATGCGGAAAACCGGCCAGCTCCACACTCCGCGCCGAACCGTTTGCCCTGCGCGTGAGGGTAATCCCCAGGACCTCGGCTGCTTTAACCGCGTCGGTCGAAAAAGTTTCGTAGAAATCGCCGCAGCGAAACAACAATACGGCATCGGGATGTTGGGCTTTAATCTCGAAATACTGCTTCATCAAAGGGGTTTCTACTATTTCATTACTCATATTGTATCGTTCGTTATAATGTACCGGCCGCAACCGGGGTTGCAGCATCTCAAAAAAAAACGGAAAAACTTAAATCGAATTCAGGGTGGCCGTCATCTTCGACCATGCATACTTTTTCTTCTCTTCCCTTATATTATTGATAAACTCTCCGCTCCTGCCGTTGGCATAAAAATCGACCAACGCATCGGCTATCTTTTTCACATCTACATCCACCACATAGCCCACCTTGTTGTGAGGCACTATTTCGGCCAGGCCTCCCACATCGGTAACCAGCATCGGGTTTTCGTAGTGGTAAGCAATCTGACTCACCCCGCTCTGCGTAGCCGAACGGTAGGGTTGCGCCACCAGATCGGCCAGCGCAAAATAATTGCTTACGTCCTTATCGGCAATAAAACGGGTACGCAACTCGACAAAGGCCTCGAGCTTTAACCGGTGAATAAGCTGCAGATAAGGTTCGGGATTCTCGTAAAATTCACCGGCAATAATCAGTTTTACCGGAAACCGGCGCAAACGCTCGTCGGCAAAAGCTTCGATCAGCAAATCCAGGCCCTTGTACTGCCGGATAAACCCGAAAAACAAGATATAGTTCTGCTGTTCGTGCAAACCGAGTTTCATCGCCGCCAACGACCGGTCGGGTTTTTCGCCGTAATGATCGTATACCGGATGGGGCGATACCCGTTTGGGCTTCAACCCCTTGTCGAACGAATTGATATCGCCCACCACCGATTCGGCCATCGCCACAAACCCATCCATCGCGCTTACAAAATAAGGAGGAAAGATACGGTCGAGCACCGTTGGTTCGTGAGGAATCATATTGTGGATCAAACCTATCATCTTCGCGTTACCCCCGCGGGCATACCGGGCAACCGTACCGAAAGCAGGCGCCACAAAAGCCATCCAGTAACAGAAGATCACCTTATCGGCATTCTTCCGGCGGATCGCTTTACCGGCACGAATCCAACTCAGCGGATTCAGGGTATTGATCATGCGCGTAATCTTCAGATCGGCGGGCTGTTGTTCCGACGAATACTGAGTTTTACCGGGGAATAAAAAAGAAGGATACTGCAACGTAAAAGTGATAATCTCCACTTCGTGTCCCTCGTTCATGTACTCTCTGGCCAGTCGTTCGCTATATGCCGCCAAACCTCCCCGGTAGGGATAAGCTGTTCCTACAATGATAATCCGCATGGTATCAATTTGCTGTGTTGATTGTTAGTTGTACTGTCTGCAAATTTACAAAATTATTCACAGGCAGGATAATAAACAGCAATTTTGATTTTAAATTTAATCTTTTTAGGTAAAAAATTTGATTACTCCACAAAAAATCACTTAATTTGCAGGCTGATTAGGCAGGCAATAATGATCATTTAAAACTCCGTTATAATGAAAGAATTTTTGAAATATTTAGGACCCATCATTTTATTGATCGGAACCATCGTGATTGCATTTTATTTCTTCAACCCGAGTTCCGAGAACACTCTTTTAGTAGTTTCCGGCGGTCTGATGGTGCTCGGATTAATCGTTCACGTAATCGTGAATAAATTTATCGACTAATCCTCGCTTATACGATTTTAAAACAAAGCGGGTTTGCGTCTTTTAGCATCTTCTAAAGGAAGCAAATCTGCTTTTTTTGTCTGCTTATTCCGGAGCTGTTCATATTCCTCGGCGATGGATGCCGCAAAGCTCCCGGCGGTTTTGGCATTCATCAGGTTGGCCACTATATTCGTATTCACCGAAGCATCTTTTACATACACCACCGGCGCCGAGTAATTGGGGGCTATCTTCACCGCCGTGTGAATCTTCGATGTTGTGGCTCCGCCGATCAACAACGGAATGCGTAATCCTGCTTTTTCCATTTCGGCAGCCACATTCGTCATTTCTTCCAGCGACGGGGTAATCAAGCCGCTCAGTCCCAGCAAATCCACCTTTTCGTCGATAGCCGTACGGATAATCTTATCGGTAGGCACCATCACTCCCAGATCGATGACTTCGTAATTGTTACAGGCCAGCACTACGGCCACAATATTTTTCCCAATATCGTGCACATCGCCTTTCACCGTGGCAATAAGGAATTTCCCGGCCGACGAACTCTGCCCCGGTACTTTCTGAGCCTCAATATAAGGCTGAAGGATAGCCACCGCCTTTTTCATCGTGCGGGCCGTTTTTACCACCTGAGGCAGAAACATTTTACCGGCACCGAACAAATCCCCCACGATGTTCATTCCGCTCATCAGAGGTTTCTCGATGATTTCGAGGGCGGTATCGTACTTTTCCAACGCTTCCTGCAAATCGACTTCCAGATAGTCGCTGATGCCTTTGATCAAGGCATGCTCCAGCCGGCTTTCCAGATCGCGGGTGCGCCATTCGTCCACCTTTTCGGTATCCACGGTACCCGATGCTTCGGCTTTGATTTTCTCGGCATAAACTATCATCCGCTCGGTGGCATCGGGCCTACGGTTCAGTACGATATCCTCCACGTATTCAAGAAGTTCGACCGGTATTTCTTCGTAAATCTGCAACATCCCGGCATTTACGATACCCATCTGCAACCCCTCGCGGATGGCATGGTACAAAAATGCCGAATGGATGGCCTCGCGCACCACATTGTTGCCGCGGAACGAGAACGAAAGATTACTGATCCCTCCGCTCACTTTGGCATACGGAAGGTTGGCATTGATCCAGCGAACGGTATTTATAAAATCGACCCCGTAGTTGTTGTGCTCTTCAATACCGGTGGCAATGGCCAGCACGTTCGGGTCGAAAATGATATCGGAAGCCGGAAAATCCACTTCCCGGGTCAACAGGTCGTAGGCACGCTTGCAAATGGAGATTTTACGCTCGAACGAATCGGCCTGACCGGTTTCGTCGAAGGCCATCACTACCACCGCTGCTCCATAGGCTTTTATCTTGCGGGCCTTTGCCAGAAAATCGGCTTCGCCTTCTTTCAGACTGATGGAGTTGACGATGCACTTCCCCTGCAGGCATTTTAATCCCGCCTCGATAACTTCCCATTTCGAAGAGTCGATCATCACCGGAACTTTCGATATTTCGGGTTCAGAAGCAATGTAGTTCAGGAATGTAACCATTTCCTGCACCGAATCGAGCATGGCATCGTCCATGTTCACGTCGATCACCTGGGCTCCGTCGTCCACCTGTTTGCGGGCAATGGTAAGGGCTTCGTCGTACTTTTTTGCGTTAATCAACCGCAGGAATTGCTTCGAGCCGGCCACATTGCACCGCTCGCCGATATTCACAAAGAGCGAATCGGGGCGAATATCGAGATGCTCCAGGCCCGAAAGGCGGGTGACGCCTTCGAAACGGTCGACAACCGGCAAGGCGCGGGGCACTGCTTTATCGACCAACACTTTATAGGCTGCAATATGGTCGGGCGTGGTTCCGCAACAGCCTCCGATGATATTTACCAACCCTTCGTCGAAATACTCCTTGATCTGTGCGGCCATGATTTCCGGGCTCTCGTCGTACTCGCCGAACTGATTGGGCAATCCTGCATTCGGGTAGGCACTTACGTAGGTAGTGGTATACGCGGCAATCTCCTGTAAATAAGGTTTGAGATCGCGGGCACCAAACGAACAATTCACCCCCACCGACAACAAATCGGCATGAGCGATGGAATTGAGAAACGCCCGCACCGTTTGTCCCGATAAGGTTCGTCCGCTGGCATCGGCCACGGTTACCGAAAGCATGAGTTCCACCTTCCGGCCTGCTTCCTCCATAGCCAGCCCCGCCGCATACAGCGCTGCCTTGGCATTGAGGGTATCGAAAATCGTCTCGATCAGCAGGGCATCCACTCCCCCGTCGATAAGGGCGATCATTTGCTCTTTATAGGCTTCGACGAGCTGGTCGTAATTTACCGCCCGGTAGGCAGGATTGTTTACGTCGGGCGACATCGACGCGGTTTTATTGGTAGGCCCCACCGCCCCTGCAACAAAACGCGGCCTGCCGGGCGTGAGCAGGGTAAACTCATCGGCTACCGTACGGGCCAGCCGGGCTGCGGCGAGGTTCATCTCGCGCACGATCCCCGCCATGCCGTAATCTTCCATCGAAATACGCTGGGCATTAAAGGTATCGGTTTCGATAATGTCGGCTCCGGCCTCGAGGTAACTGCGGTGAATTCCTTCGATCACACCGGGACAGGTCAACACCAGCAAATCGTTGTTGCCCTTCTGCGGAATGGGTGCATCGGCAAAGCGCTCGCCGCGGTAATCAGCTTCCCCCAACTTGTGGCGCTGAATCATCGTGCCCATCGCCCCATCCAAAATCAAAATCCGTTTCTTTAACTGCTCTCTCATCTCTATCCTAATGGCATGTTATTAAATTAAACGGGGAGGGACTGCCGGGTCCCGCCCGTTTCGTAGTGAAGCGCCGTTCGCTGCTTGCCGACCATTAATCACTACAGCGCGAACACTGTAGCATTAAAGGGTCAGCAGGCCTTTCCCCGTCATTTCGGCCGGCTTCGGAATATCCAGAATCTGACAAACCGAAGGAGCCACATCCGCCAGAATACCATTGGTAACTGCCGCTCCCGGCCGACTGGTTACGTATACAATGGGCACCGGATTCAGCGAGTGGGCAGTATTGGGCGAACCATCGGGATTCACCGCATTATCGGCATTACCGTGGTCGGCAATAATAATCACCTCATAATCGTTTTTGATAGCAGCTTCCACCACCCGGTACGAACATTCGTCGATGGTACGCACAGCTTTTTCTACCGCTTCGTATACACCGGTATGCCCCACCATGTCGCCATTGGCAAAGTTCAGACAGATAAAATCGTGCTTCTGCTTGTCCAGCTCCACCACCAGCTTATCGGTGATTTCGTAGGCCGACATTTCGGGTTTCAAATCGTAAGTGGCCACTTTGGGCGAGGGCACCAGGATACGCTCTTCGCCTTCGAATTCGGCTTCGCGTCCGCCCGAGAAAAAGAAAGTCACGTGTGCGAATTTTTCGGTTTCGGCCATCCTCAATTGTTTCAGGCCCAGCGACGAGAGGTATTCGCCCAGGGTATTCTGCACATTGTCTTTATCGAACAACACATGCAATCCTTTGAACGACGAATCGTAAGGAGTCATGCAGTAATATTCCAGCGGCAGGGTATGCATATCGTACTCGTGCATATCCTCCTGGGTGAGAACGATGGTAAGCTCTTTCGCGCGGTCGTTGCGGTAGTTGAAGAAAACAACCACATCACCGGCTTCGATCGTAGCGGTAGGTTTTCCGTCGGCGCCGGTTACCACGATGGGTTTAACGAATTCGTCGGTCACACCCGCATCGTACGAAGCCTGCATGGCGGCCACCGGGTCGGTAGTCGGCGTTCCTTTTCCGTTCACCATCAGGTCGTAGGCTTCTTTCACCCGTTCCCAGCGTTTGTCGCGGTCCATGGCGTAGTAGCGACCAATAATCGAGGCAATTTTACCGGCCGAATATTGGGTATGCGCTTCCAGCTGCTCGATAAAGCCCTTACCGCTTTTCGGGTCGGTATCCCGGCCATCCATAAAAGCATGCACGTATGCATCTTCAATCCCATATTCCTTAGCAATATCGAGCAATTTAAAAAGATGATCGAGCGAAGAGTGAACACCGCCGTCGGAAACCAGTCCGAGGAAATGCATTTTCTTTTTATGATCGCGGGCATAGGAATAAGCGCGGATAATCTCCGGATTCTGAAGAATCGAATTATCGCGGCAGGCAATATTAATTTTCACAAGATCCTGATACACAACCCTTCCTGCACCGATATTCAGGTGACCCACCTCCGAGTTTCCCATTTGTCCGTCGGGCAATCCTACATGTTCGCCCGAAGCCAGCAGGTAAGAGTTCGGGTAGGTAGCGAGCAGTTTGTCCCAGTTGGGCGTAGGGGTTGAAGCAATCACATCGGCCGAAGTTCCGTTACCGATTCCCCAGCCATCGAGGATCATTAAAAGCGCTTTCTTTTTCATATTCTATTGATTTTTATTGATTTACCGTTTAACTAAAACTACAGTTTCCGAGGCGGCAAAGGTACGAATTTTTCGCCGAACCGAAAAGATTTTTCACACGGAATACCTTGCACTACCGTTCAACAACGCAAACATTAGGACATAACAAATCTATATCGAAGATAGTTTTTAAAAATCGCAACAGGGTGTATATTTTATCCGTCCCCGTCTTTTCCCCAGCTTGCATTTCCGCGAAATTTTGAGTAAATTTGTGCCTCATTTTTAAACTATCCATCATGGCAAAAGAATTCAGTTATCAGGATCCGTTTCCTACGGGAAAAGATACGACAGCGTACTATTTACTGACCGACGAACACGTACAGGCGGCCAACTTCGAGGGCCAGGAAGTACTGAAAGTAGAACCCGAAGCGCTCACCAGAATGGCTCGTGCGGCAATGCGCGACTGCTCTTTCCTGCTGCGCCCGGAGCATCAGCAACAAGTGGCTGCCATCCTCAACGATCCCGAAGCGAGCGAAAACGACAAGTTTGTGGCGGTAACCATGCTTCGCAATGCCGAAATCGCGGCAAAAGGGGTGCTTCCTTTCTGTCAGGATACCGGAACTGCAACGGTTTATGCCAAAAAAGGAAACCGGGTGTTTACCGACGGGAGCGACGAAGAAGCGCTCTCGAAGGGGATTTACGAAACCTATCAGGAAGAAAACCTGCGCTACTCGATGAATGCCGCGCTCAACATGTACGATGAAGTGAATACCGGCACCAACCTGCCGGCGCAAATCGACCTGGTGGCCAGTCAGGGCGACGAATACAAATTTCTGTTTATTGCAAAGGGCGGCGGTTCGTCGAACAAGACCTACCTCTTCCAGGAAACCAAAGCCCTGCTTAATCCGGCTTCGCTGGAGAAATTCCTGACCGAAAAGATGAAAACGCTGGGCACAGCGGCCTGTCCGCCTTACCACCTGGCCTTTGTAATCGGCGGAACATCGGCCGACGCCAACCTGAAAACCGTAAAATTAGCTTCTACCAAATATTACGACACGCTGCCCACCGAAGGCAATGCACTCGGACAAGCCTTCCGCGATGTGGAGATGGAACAGAAAATTCTGAAAGCAGCGCAGGATTTCGGCATGGGCGCCCAGTTTGGCGGCAAGTACTTCGCACATGACGTACGCATTGTCCGCCTGCCCCGCCACGGAGCTTCCTGTTTTGTGGGAATGGCCGTTTCGTGCTCGGCCGACCGCAATATCAAGGCAAAAATAAATAAAAAGGGAATCTGGATCGAGAAGCTGGAGGACAATCCGGGTCAGTATATTCCGGAATCCTACCGCCGGGCTACCGAAGGTAAGGTAGTAAAGATCGACCTGAACCAACCCATGAAGGAAATCCTGGCAACCCTCACACAATACCCCGTTTCCACCCGCCTGTCGCTCACCGGCACTATTGTGGTAGGTCGCGACATTGCTCATGCCAAGCTCAAAGAATTACTCGATGCCGGTCAGGAATTGCCCCAATACGTAAAAGATCACCCGATTTACTATGCCGGTCCGGCCAAGACACCGAAAGGAATGCCTTCCGGTTCGTTTGGTCCCACCACGGCCGGCCGGATGGACTCCTATGTCGACCTGTTGCAGGCCAATGGCGGCAGTATGGTAATGATAGCCAAGGGCAACCGGAGCCTGCAGGTGACCGAAGCCTGTAAAAAACACGGAGGATTCTACCTGGGCTCTATCGGCGGTCCGGCTGCCATCCTGGCCGAACAAAGCATTAAGAAAGTGGAATGCCTCGCTTATCCCGAACTGGGCATGGAAGCCATCTGGAAAATTGAAGTGGAAGATTTTCCGGCCTTTATTTTGGTCGACGACAAAGGAAACGATTTCTTTGAAGTTATAAAAAAACAAGGATTTAATTAACAAAAAACGGGCTCCGATTAAAGAGCCCGTTTTTTTGTTATCTTTTCCATCGCAACGACACCAGCATGGTTTGTTGCATGGGCGCACCCTGAGGAGTCAACATATAGGCCAGATCGAGGGTAAAACCAAACAGATGCAGTCCGGCCCCCACCGAAGCAAAAGAGGGTCCTGCTTTTTCAGTTTCGTAGTGATAACCCGTACGCAGCGACACCAGTTCCCTGTAAGTATATTCGGCACCTGCACCCGCAATTACACCGGCATTAATTCCGGCCAGCTGATAACCAAGATCGGCAACAGCGTTCAACTGATGTAAATCCGTTTTCAGAAGCTTATACGCCACACCGGTCTGGATACGGGTAGGCAAGTCCGATTTTCCTTCCCCGTAATCAACAGCGGTACCTACAGAGCCGATACCGGCCGAGAGATTAAGATTATCGCTCGGCTGAAAGAGGGCGGAGATATCGGCAGCAAAAGCAGAAGCTTTTTTAAGTCCGCCCAGATCAGAATAGATATAACGCAAATTGGCTCCCAGCGAAAGCGATTCATGAAGATTAAACCCGGCCCCGACTTCGGCAACCATCTCGCGCGGAGTTAAATCCCCGGTGATATTACCCTGAAAATCCGTAATTTTTACCGAAGGAAACGAATTGTACCGCATACCCGCTCCAAATCCGATTTTACCGGAACGGGTATACCCGGCAATATTAATTAACTTATTATCGGCCATTTGTGGCTGCCATAGCAACAGAGAAGCTGCCAACTGAGTCGACGGAGCCTGTCGCAACATCATAACAGCTGCATTTCGCTGCACAGCAAAGGGAGATTCGTCGGCATAACCGGAATATCCCATGGCAGCTGAGCGGGCATCGGAAAGATAATTCACAAAGGGTACTCCCTGTCCGTAACCAATCAGTGCTAAACCGATCATAATCAGAACACTGCTCAAACGCATATTTTTCATAATTTCACAACTTGCTTTTTAATTTCTTTGCCGGCATAATTCAAGTGGAGCGTATACATACCGCTACTCCATTCCGACATATCTACTTTCTCAGGTGAAAAAGGAGTAATCATCACTTCTTCTTCCAGCATCTTCGCGCCGGCATTATTATAAATCGTCACTTTACACTGTTGATCCTCCCCGGTACGAATCCACACAAAATCTTTTACCGGATTCGGATAAACATCGATTTCCTTACTGCCGTCTCTTACCAGCACCTTAAACTGCTGCGAAACAGAAACCCCCATTGCATCTGTTGCCTTCACCGTAATATCAGCCATACCATAAGCGAGCGACACAAGGTATAGCAACCCTTTGTTCTCGTTAATATTTACAATATGAGGGGCCGTGTTCACAAAAGTGTAACGAAGAGGCTCGCCATCTTGATCGGTAAAATAATCGTTTACAGCAAAGGAAGACTCCCTTCCAAGTCCGCCGATATACATATTTTCAAGCACACTTACCGTTTCGGGCGCCCTGTTTTGTTCCACAAAAAAGCGAATGGTCTGTGTAACCGACATCCCGTATTTATCTTCCAGTTTCAGATCAAAATTATTATTTCCGGGAGTAGCTGCTGTTCCGGTTATTGTAATCTGCGCATTTCCTCCACCCAGGTTAATGAGTTCGACACCCGGAGGAGTGCGAACCAGGCTCCAGCTAACTTCATGTCCGTCGGGGTCAGCACCCGAAAAGCCCAGATTAACTGTCCTGAAAGCTTTCATGGTAACCTCCGTACTGTCTTTCACTGTAATGACCGGCGGATTATTGGCCAGGGTAGTCACCATAAGCTGAGGTGAAAGTGTCGAAAAGTTGCCGGAAAAATCGAAAGCATTTACCGCAAAATAATACGAAGTATTGAAATCGAGATCGGCAACTTCCACTTCCAGTTCCGAGCCCGCACTGGTAGTTCCGGTCGGGAAACTCTGGATCATTACATCCGTTGGAGGATTATTCACATTCAATCCTGTAAGCGGAGTCGTTCGATAATATACGTTAAAACCGGAAGCTTTTCCATCGTCGGGATCACTGGGGACAAGCCATTTCAGTTTTACAACATTGGAACGAGCACTTCCGGTGACTGCTCCCATAGCAGCGGGCGGAGTAGTACTCCCCCCGGCCATTGCGGCCATCGCGTTTACCAAACGTCCCATCTTCCCCCGGTACGACGAATTATAACCGTCGATATTCGTAGCGCTCGACTCCAGCCGGGCCCTTAACATATCCGCATTATAGCCGGTGCGTTTATACCTGGAAAGCACCAGTGCCGCAACACCCGAAACGTGCGGACAAGCCATTGACGTTCCCTGCATGTAGCCATAGCCGTTCACGACCGTACTCAACACCGTACCTCTGGAACCAAAACTCTGAATATCGCCTCCCGGTGCAGCCAGATCAGCCCAATCACCGTAATTGGAATAGTAGGCCTTGCGATAATCGGGTGCAATGGAGGTGACTGCCACTACCTTCGGATAGCTCGCAGGCGCCCCCGCAGCTCGGTCTTCATTACCGGCGGCAAAAATAACGATACCACCACGCATGGCGCCCGTCTGCTTACCGTTCTCGTCGATTCCCGCAAAATTGATAAAATAATCAATAGCCGCCTTATCCGAAGCGGGTGTTTCACTTAGCGTAGGATACCCCCAACTGTTCTGACAGATAACTGCTCCGTTATCGGCAGCATACTTAATAGCCGACGCTCCTTTTCTTCCGGCACTATTCGCGTAGGGGTCATCATCATTAACAAAAATCTGGCAGGACATGAGTCGGATACCCGTACCGGCCGACCCATTACCTCCGGCAATACCACTCACCCCTTTTCCATTATTATTAACTGCCGCAACGGTACCCGCCACATGGGTTCCATGGTTATTAGGAACTATTTTACCAATATCCGAAACAAAATTATAGCCATGAATATCGTCTTTAAACCCATTATTATCATCATCGAACGACGCAGTTCCGTTCTTCTCCCGTGCATTGATCCACATATTAGCCGCCAAATCTTCGTGCTCGAAATCGATTCCACCGTCGACTACGGCAACAATCACATCAGGTGTTCCCGTGGAATATTTCCAGGCCTCAAACAAATTCACATCCGCTCCCTTTCTATACCTCTCGCTCATTGTTCCATCGTTCTGGTAATGCCACTGATCGGGCAGACGAGGATCGTTGAAAGGCATGGCAGCAACCGCTTTTTGTGCTGTCTCTGTAACATATTCAAGCACCTGGTCGCTTCCATAACGCGCCACCACCGGACGATATTCCACCTGACGGATTCCGCGGACACGTGTCAGGCCGGCACCCGCCTCCTGCACCGGAACCTGTGTATCGAATTCCACATCGTACCAAAGGTGGAGCCCGGCTTTCCTGCTTCGTTCTTCGAAACGACCGGCAGGAGGAAACGTACGTTTAATGGATTTGATCTTTACTGCTGCAACCGTATTATCGGCTGCAAGCGCTTTTGTACTGCTCACCCCCTGCTGCACGGCAGTTTCCAGCGTTTCTGCCAGATCGCCCGAAACCAGCACACGCAGGTAACCCTGCTCGTACTGCATCTCCGGATTAAATGCAACTACGGCCTGTTCGTTTTCGACCGGATCTCCGGTAAGTTGTAAATCATCGCTCGTACAGGCAACAAAAAGCGAAACAAACACTATCCAACAAAAATTTCTCATTTAAAATAATTAATCTTTTAAAAAGTTAAGCAATAAAGCCAGCGAATCGGGCTGACGCCAGTTGATTTTATTCTTTTTCAAGAACTGTTTAAACTCAGGAAGCTTAGCTGCCGGGAGCATAGTCTCGAAGGCCTTCCGGTTGGCCGGATAGACATGTTCGACCGTCACTATAAAATATTTTTTCGACAATGGCAGCAACGAACCGTCCTCTTTTCTGCTTTTCAGTTCCATGTGATTCGTAATGTGCACACCACCGATTTCCAACGACGACAGCTTGCGCGTAGCCTGCACATTCGACGAAGAACCATAAGCTCCGCCGCTTTCCATAATGGCATTAAAATCGGCAACCGTCAGTTCGGCAATAAAACCGGTACTATCTCCTGCTACTACCCGCATCAGCTGTTCATTCCGTACATAATACTTATCATCGCCTATCAATGCCAGCAGGATCTCATCAGCATTTGCTTCTTTAATCTGTTCTTTATCGATATAATGCAACCTGCTCTTCAGCAAGTGAATATTGATGGGAGCCGTAAGTGTCTTTGTATCTTTAAAATAAACAGTACCCTGCTGAAAATCAGAATAAATATAAGGCCACATGGATGTTGGTTCCTGGGCACACACATAAAGAGAACTTAGTACTATGAAGAGACCGACAAATAAATTCCGTATCATACGCATGAAAATTTAGAGTTTGTACCTATAAAACAACTTTAGTCTGCAAATATACAAAATGGATAGTAGTTTTTGACCGGCATTTTGTTTTTTTAGTATCCGGAATGCAATAAAATTCACTTTCGACAGGACTCGGCCTGCACTTCTCAAAACAGGGCAAGGGCACTCCGAACGGGTGCCCTTGCCGGGTTTATTCAACACACGAAGGTTATTTGCGCACCTTACGGGTTTTTGTATCCAGGGCCGGAACGGTTTGAAGAGCCCGTACTTTGGCCGGAACGGTTGCAGGCGCAACACTCTTCGTCCAGGTAGTATTAGGAGCGTATCTTCTCACAAAGCCGTAACCTGTTGCTCCCTTGGCAAGATAATACCCCCATGCTTCATTAGCAGAAGTGATATTACCCGAAGAGGTCATTTTGAAATCGATGGCCGGCGCTGCCGACGTAGCAAAATAAAGATCAGCAGGAGTTCCGATTTGCGGATGAACCCAGTCGGTAGCAATCACCTGCCAGTCTACTACTGTCAGTGTACCTGTTACCGGATCAAAGTCTGCTTCTACTTCCGAATCCGAACCTGAAATTGCTTTACCCATTCCTTTGATAAGCACATCGAATGCGTTGTTTGCAGTTGAAGTGTTGGCTACGATGGTTACATTCTCAGGAGTAATGGCCGCACCGGAAGTAGCATTGATACCATTGATTTGCCATTCTCCAACAATATCGGCCAGGGTATATCCGTAACTGTAAATATAGTTACCTTCTACATCCAATGCTTCATTGGTATTGCCATATACATCTTCAAAAGCACCGGCGGGAATGTTAAGATCAATGATGGCACCACGGGCAGGTTCTTCGGGTAATGCGAACAATGGCAAACCTGTAGCTGATGCAAGACCCCATGTTTTCACCTTCACAATACTTTTCTTATGTGGTTCGTTGTATGCAAATGTAGGAACAACCGAGGCCACTTTCTTACTAACCTTGATACCCGGAGCAGGAACAGCACTAAACGTAGCTGTGTTCCAGGTGCTGAACGAAGCAAGAGTATCGGGATTCAGCGCTGCAAATTCACTGTTCAACGTCCAGGTTTTCGTTGCCAGACGAACGGTAACACCACGTGTAGGAACACCGCTTACCAGGGTGTCGGCCTTTTTAACATAAGGATTAACGCCATTACCTTCGATATCGGTAACAGCACCGGCTTCGTATGTGATACTTGCATAAGCACCGGCAGGAGCGCCCGGTAATTTAATAACCAGGTTGTTTCCGCTTACCGAAACATACTTGCTGTCGATAACCAGATCCTGAGGATTGTAACTTTCGTATCCGGTTTGAATTACCAGCGGATTAGCGCCCGATACCGTATTTTTTGCAAAATAAGATACAAACACTTTCCCGGTACCCCGTTTCAGCGGTTCGCTGAACGTAAGCGTCACCGTCGAATCGGCAATAGCAACTTTTTGAGGAGTTGGTTTACTGCCATCATCCAGCGTACGGATCTGTGCATTCTTAACGGCGCTTATTTTACCATCCTTCGAAGCTACTACAGCATAAATCTGATAAACAGTGAACGGAGTAAGCTTTCCAACACCCACCACTTTACTTTTGTCGGTGGCATAGTTTACCAAGCCTTTTGCCACGCCGGTATGTTGTTGTTTCAGTACACGTTCGGCCTGAACAGCGGCATCCGCCACATCCGACTTAACAACCACCCAACCGTAGAAGCCGGCAGTATCGGCAGGAGCTACGGTAAAGCTGATACTATCTTTTGTAACAGCAGTGACATTTGAAATCACCACATCCGGAGCATCGGGTAAGGTTACTTGAATCTCTTCTCCGAATTCGGTACAGCCTGCGGCAACTATTGCCGCAGCGACTGCCAGATATCCTAAAAACTTTTTCATATTTCACAAAATATTTTATCCGTATATATTACTTTTTGGTATAAACGAGTTTTTCAGCAATTTGATAATAGCCTGCATAAGCGCCTGTGGTAATATTATAAGCAAGAATACCGGCGGCATTTTCATTTAACTCAATGGTAGTCTTAGCACCCACCTTGATTTCAAATACGATTTTCGCACCATCCTCCATAATATTTCCATCCGCATCTATACCATCGAAGAATGCATTATAAGACGTATTGACTACTTTCTGATGAACAGGAACAGAAATCTCAGTCATATCTTCGTTCACAATACCATAAATTTTCGAACCGGCACCGGCACCGCTGGTACCCAGTATATTACCCGAAATCCAAACTTTAGAAACGTCTCCATCAGGATCTTTTTCAAAGAGCGTATTATCCCACGACAATGCAGCACCACTGAAATAGTTGAGCGCCGATGCACTGTACGTACCCAGAATAGCGGCGAGCGGGTGATCTAAGTCGTTGATAGTAACAGTGGCCGTGTCAATACTTCCGATATTAACACCATTGGCTGTTTTAAGAATCACTTTAAACGAACGGTCGCCGGTAAACACGCCTGTATGAGGCAAAATATCGATCTGAATACTTTTCACCGGATCTGAGCCATCAAAGGTAAGTACCGAAGCTCCGCCTTTCAGTTGAAAATCCTCACCACTTTTTGCTGTACCATCTATCAGTTCGAAGGTTACGGTTGCCGATTTAGCGGCAAGCGAAGTAAGACGAACAGGAATGTTTAATGTTCCGGCGTTTTCGGGAGCAGAGAATCTTTCAGCAGTAATAGCTACGAAAGCATCTGCATCGTCGAATACCGGGTAATCGTTTAATTGGTCGCAAGCTCCGAAGAGCACAAGGCTAACCAGTATACCTATATATAATTTAATTTTCTTCATATTCTCGTTATTTATTTGTCTGTTACCAATTTACAGGACTGATTAATTATATCCGTTTGAAACCAGATTCGGATTTACGTCCAATTCTCTCTTGTTGATTGGCAATACCCAGTATTTGCTGTCGGAAGGGATATTTCTGTTCACTTCCGAACCGGAATAGTGTACACGGGTAATACTACCTTTCGTACGAGCCAGGTCGTACCAGTGGTGACCTTCCCAGGCCAGCTCCAGACGGCGCTCAAGCATTACGTCGGCAACGCCGGCACTTGCAAGTGCAGCAGCTCCACGCTTAGCACGAAGGGTGTTCAGATCGGTCAGAGCAGTTACTCCGGCAACGGTAGCACCTTTCACAATCGCTTCAGCGCGGATCAGATACATTTCGCTCAGGCGAAGAACGATCGTATTGCTTACATCAGGAGTACCTTTGTCTTTACCTGCATATTTGGTTGTCCAGAAGGTATCAGGGGCCTTCGACGGACTGTTTACAAACATGGTTCCGCGAACGTCGCCATCGGCATACAACGAAATAAGGTCGTTGCTGGTAGCACAGTCGGAATAGCCATCAGGATTGGTCAACCAGGTAATGGCATCCCAGTATCCATCGTAGGTATTCGATTTCAGACCATATACTTCGAAAATAACTTCGCCACCTTCACGGATATCTTCTTTAAAAGCAGCAGCATATTCATTTTTATCCCAGAGCGAGTAGTTGCTGTTGTTGATAACCAGAGTTGCATAATTGGCCGCCTTCTGATAATCTTCCATATAGAGATAAACACGGGCCAGCAAAGCCTGAATGGCAGGAAGACTTGCTACGGAAGCTGCATTGGCAACTCCACTACGGGTATACGAAGGATCGATGATGTCTGCAGCAGTTGTCAGGTCGTCGATGAGATATTCATACACTTTTTCAACCGCATCGCGTGCAGGCTTGCCGGCAGCATCCGTTTTGAACACATAAGGAACGCCGGGGGCCGACTTATCAACAGAATATTGTTTCGCATAGGTGCGTACCAGGTCGAAATGAGCCAGACTGCGCAGGAACAAACATTCTGCTTTCAGGTTATCGACATCCTGCTGGGTAACACCATTAGAACCGGCTTTACCATCCAGGTTTTCCAATACATTGTTGGCTGCCGAAATAACGAAGTACGCAGTTCCCCACAAGGCCGGGGTAGTTGTCGATGTGTAATTAAAATCATAAGGGGTAGTGTAACGACCCGAGTTTTTATCGGTATCGCGGTAACCGTTACCACTACGCATTTCAGCATCCAGAACAAAGGAGGCTCCATACCAGTTTACCGAAGCCAGCGGGGCATAGGCACCGAAGGTAGCATTATTGACCCCATCAAAATCAGACAGTGATAGCTCGGAGCTTTGTTGCATGATTGGCTCCTCTGTGAGGAACTCGCTGCAACCGGTCAGCAACAGTACTGTCGCCAAAAAACTATATATGAGTGTCTTTTTCATATTTTTTTCTTTTTCAGAATTATATATCATTATAAATTTAATGGATGTGATCAATTAGAATGATATTTCAACACCGGCAACCAGTGCTTTTGTCATCGGGTAAATACCATAACCAATTCCGTCAACACCTCTTTCCGGATCCCACCAGTCCACATCGTGGAAAGTAAAGATGTTTTGTGCGCTCACGTACAATTTTGCAGCTCCGACACCTATGTTCTGCAGCTGAGTTTTCGGAAAATTGTACGACAGGGTAATGTCTTTCACACGCAGGTAGTCGCCTCTCTGGAGGAAACGTGTGGAACTGAAGCTGTTACTGTTGGTCGAGTTACCGGCAATCGGTTTCGGATTCACTCCTGTATCGCCCGGTTTCTTCCAATAATTCAGAGCAGTAGTAACCTGATTGTTACTCATCTGCGCTCCGTCCGACTCCAGATAACGTTTTTCGATCAGCATCACGTGGTTTCCGCCTTTAAATTCGAAGAAAGCACCCAGCTGGAATCCTTTGTAAGCAACATTGGTATTGAAACCTCCGATGAATACAGGTTCGGGAGATGCATCGTATACATAGCGGGCTTTGCTGTAATCGTTGGTAAGTAATCCTGATTTATCACGCCACAGAGCATCCCCGTTGGTCGGGTCGACACCTGCATAGTCGAACAAACGGAAGGTATACAGCGATTTACCTACGATATGTCTCAGACGGCCGTCTTCCGAGTAGGCAATTTCGGTATTGTCGCCCAACTCCAGAATTTTGGTTTTGTTGAATGCTATGTTACCACCAATGGTCCAGGTAAGATCTTTGGTATTATAAAGTTTATAATCGAGCTGAAGTTCAAGACCCCGGTTCTGCAATGAACCGATATTCAGGAAGTTGGTAGAGAAACCGGTAGTCTGCGGAACGTTTTTGTCGAGCAGCATATCGGTAGTCAAACGATTGTAGAAATCAATATTACCATCCAGTTTATCGAAAATGGTAAAATCAAGACCGATGTTCCAGGTTCCGTTCTTTTCCCACGACAGGTAAGGATTGGCCGGACGTGAAGGACGCATACCTGTCACACCGTTGTAGTTGGCGCTGCTGTACACACCATAAGCACGATAGGCAGCGATATTGTTGTTACCATTCAAACCGTAGCTGGCGCGCAGTTTCAGCAGGTTTATTGCAGAAATACCACTCATGAATTCTTCGTTGTGGATATTCCACGAAGCACCTACCGAGTAGAAAGTACCCCAAACATTATCGTTTCCGAACAATGAGCTTCCGTCGAAACGAAGAGAGGCCTGCAGGTAATATTTAGCTGCATAGTTGTAATCGAGCATTCCGAAGAACGAGAGCAAGGTCTGTGCGCTATATCCCTGTTCTCCTTCCACACCTGTTTGAGGCGCTGTTTGTACATAGGGTATATCCGGATTAACATCGGGAGCATAAATAAACTGGAACGCGCTGGTGCTCTTCATAGCTTCCTGACCGAGCAATACGCGTACACTGTGATTATCATTAATCAAATCGTCATAAGAAGCTGTGTTCGAAGTAGTAAGACGAACATCCCGGTTCATGGTAGTCTGCAGGGTAGCCGAACCTTCGTTGGTTTCGGGAGCCCAATAGCGGCGACCGTCGCTGTGAACAGTTTCGATAGCGTTGGTGGTTTTCAGTGTTAACTGTTTAACCGGTTTCCACTGCAGGTAGATATTACCCATCAACTGGTACGACTTTCCGTACTGGTCGTCGTATTCGGCAGTTGCGCGAGGGTTGGTATTACTGTTTTCCACAATATTTACATTATGTTTGCCTTCGCTGTCGTAAGCCGGAGTCCAGGGCAGAATCATCATACCCGCAAACACGGGGTTTGAGTAGTACAACGACTGCATGGGAACGTCGTTACCTTCACTGTAAGAAAGGTTTACACGTGCACCACTTTCCAGTTTATCGGTCAGTTTGTAGTCGGCATTCAAACGACCATTGATTTTATTCAGGTCAACACCGTAGAACACACCTTCTGTATTGTTGTAATTAATAGAAGTATAATACCTCGATTTTGCATTGCTTCCCGAAGCATTGATTTCATACTCCTGAATCGAACCCATACGGGTCATCTGATCCATCCAGTTGGTAAGCGGACGACTCAACAATTCGTTTGGACGATAATAAGAGTCGGTCGGATTGTCTGGATTTCTTCCGGCATTTCTAACAGCATCACGCTGATACTGCAGCAACTGCTGAGCATTCATGATTCCGAAGTTATTATCGTTGGCCAACCATGACGTACCATAACGAGCGCGAGCCGAGAAACTTGTTTTACCATCTTTACCACTTTTGGTTGTTACCAGAATAACACCATTGGCGGCGCGGCTACCATAAATTGAAGCTGCGGCAGCATCCTTAAGTACGGTCATCGACTCAATATCGTTGGGATTCAACGAGGCAAGCATGTTACCCGTATTCAGGAAGTCGTTCGGATTACCGGTAAGTACCGGAATACCATCAACAACCCACAAAGGGTTATTTCCGGCATTAATCGAAGATGTACCACGGATCCGGATATCGGAACCTGCGCCCGGCTGACCGGTATTGGAAGTAATCGAAACCCCGGCCAGTTTACCACCCAGTGCTTTATCAACAGATACGACGGGAGCATCGGCCAGTTTTTCGGCAGTAACGACACTCACCGAACCTGTTTTTGCTTCCCGTTTTGTGGTTCCATAGGCTACCACTACAACTTCTTCAAGTTCTGTTGATGCCGATTCCAAACGTACAAGCATATTTTGTGTGGCCTGTACCTCCATCGACTTCATACCTACATAGGTAATAACCAATGTACGGTTGTTGCCGGGCAAGGCAATTGTAAAGTTACCATTAACGTTAGTAATTGTACCGGTAGTGGTACCTTTCACCATCACTGTTGCCCCCACAATAGGCTCGCCGTCTTCCGCGGAAACTACTTTCCCTGAGTAAGTGGTCTGAGCCAGTACTACACTCACTCCTACAAAAAGAAGGGCGAGTAAGAACGTTAGTTTTCTCATAAATTTACCATTTTTTGTTTAACTTCAAGTTTCTTTTTATTGTTAATTTCTTTTCACGAACTGCAAAAGTAAATAATTAATTTAATTATACAACATCATTTTCCAGGAATCTGAAATTTTTTTTGATTAATATGCATTAAAATGATGCTATAAAGCATATTTTGCTTGCTTTTTAGGTTTTCAGCAAACAAACACAGGCCGCCTGAATCCAGACGACCTGTGTTAAAAACTAATAAATTCTGATTATTTATTCATTTGTTTACATTTTACCATCCCGGATTCTGTTGTTCTTTCAGTTTCGGGTTGGTAGCAGTTTCCGAATCAGGCAATGGGAAAACATACCGTTTATCGGCGTAATCGTAAGGAGCGATTTTCAGAATCGCCGCATCCACCACACCACTGGCCGCATTCCACGAATTGGCAGCTACGTTACCGGTGGCAACTTTAGCGGGAACTCCCGATACTCCGGGATTACCGGCTACGAAAAACTTAGGATCCTTGGCCAGACGATGAATATCGGCCCAGCGACGGCCTTCGCCCACCAGTTCGATACGACGCTCCATCAGGATGGCCTTGATCAGATCGTCGGCTGTTGCAAAACTGGCCAGTGTAAACTGATCGGCTGCCGCGGTAACCGAACGGTTGCGTACTTTATTGAGCAAATCAACGGCGAGTTGAGTTTTACCATTAACGCGCGCTTCGGCCTCGGCATAGGTAAGCAACACTTCGGCATAGCGGAGAATCGGCGTCCAATCCGACATTTTTTCGCGCGCTTTGTATTTATCGACCCAATACAGGTGACGGGCCGAATAGGCATTGCTGTAAGCGACGAGCTGCGTACGGCGTTTGTCGGTGGCCAGCCATTGTTTTTCGTTGAAAATAATGGGGCTGATGCAAACGAGCGAACGAACGCTGGTGTAGAACTGCGAAAGCGATCCGTTCACCGTAGCATTATCCAGTTCCGAATTTTCAATCGAGAACATCGATTCGGTATTGTTGTTGTTGGCGGTAAACGGACCACTTGGTTCAGTGGTAAGCTTATAGCCTCCGATTGGACTTTCGCCCGAAGCATTTACAATTTTTGCCGATTCGGAAATCACTTTTGGCTGGTCGCCTGTATGCTGATAGACACGGGCTTTCAAACCGATAGCAGCACCTTTGGTAGCTCTCGAAATACTCAGCGCTTTCGATGTACGGGTAGCGGGCAGATTGGCTTCGGCATAATCAAGATCGAGTAAAATCTGATCGTACACCTGTTTTACGCTGGCGCGACCTGCGCTCTTGGCTGCTTCCACTTTTTCGATGGAATTGATCGGCACCAGGTTCAAAGGAACACCCGGATGGGTAGCTCCCGGGGTATCGGCATACGGACGGGCAAAGTGAATCAACAGTTCATGATATCCCAATGCACGGAGGAATTTCGCTTCAGCTTCGTAAGCCTTTGCCTGCTCGGCAGTAAGGATATTTTTACTGGCTGCCAGCTGAAAACCTTCAATACAAATATTAATCTTATTGATCATCTGATACGTACATTCCCAGTGTGCCTGACCGTTGGGCGACGAAGTTCCGTAAGTACTTCCGTAGGTAATGGCAAAAAACGCCTGCACATTGAGCATATCTTCGCCACGCATATCGCCTTGCTCGATCGATGCGGCTCCAAACGGATAACCACGACGCTGGTTATTACCCGGATAATAGCCGCTCTGCGCTGCATCGTAACAACCCACCATCGACAATTCGCACATGGCGGGAGTGTTGAATGCATCCTCGTAACCTACCGTATCTTTAGGCATCAGATCGAGCACCTCTTCGTTGCACGAAGCAAAGAATAATGCCGAAGTAATAAGGCCGATGCCCGCTATCTGAAATAATTTATTTCGTTTCATATTTTCCTATTTATTAAAGATAAATTGATTAAAACTCAACATTCACACCGAAAGTGAAGCTTATTTGCTGCGGGTTACCGTTCCAGTCGATACCCATGGCCTGAGTATATACTTCAGGATCGAGACCCGAATATCCGGTAATCGTAAACAGGTTTTGTGCCTGAACATAGCAACGCACCTGATTCAATGTCAATTTATTGCTAACGCTTTTGGGCAAGGTGTAACCCAACGATACGTTCTGCAGTTTCAGGAAGTCGCCATCTTCGACCCAGCGCGACGAACCGTCCGACTCGAGGTTCAGGAAGTTTCCACGTCCGTACTGGATAATCGGCACCTGACCATTACCGGGTTCGGTCGGACTTTTCCAACGATCGAGGATTTCGACACCATTGTTCTGGAAATACATGTTTAACAGGTCGCGGCGGGTTACGTTGGCAATCTGATTTCCTCCCGAGAAACGGAAGAATACATTCAAATCAAAGTTTTTGTAACGGAAAGTATTGTCGAAACCACCAAACCAGGTCGGTATCGTGTTACCCAGCACTTTCTTATCGTCGGCCGACAGCGACGAAACAGCTCCGAGCGTACCCGGGTTGGCGGCATCGTATTGGTAATATTTGCTGTCGTTGGGGTTACCCTGAATAATAGTTCCATCGGCTTTTTCGTACATCGGATAACCGTTGGCCATGTTCACACCCTTGTAAACAAAACCATACAACGAACGCATCGATTCGCCTTCACGAATAATATAATGTTCGTACTTCATATCGGAGATCAACTTGGTTACCACGTTGTGCTGGGTCGAGAAATTAAGCGAAGCATTGTAGCTGAAGTCCTTGGTCTTCACTACCGTACCGCTGATTTCGATTTCCATACCGTTATTTTCGACCGAACCGATATTCTGGCTGATCACGTTCCAGGGAATACCCAGCGACGGAGGAGTCGGAGCATCGAGAACGATATCGGTATTTATTTTTTCCCAGAAAGCAACCGATATATTCACGCGATCGAACAAGGCCATATCGAACCCGTAGTCGAGGATGCGTTGTTTTTCCCAGCGCAGGTTGGGATTACCGGTAGTATAATACGAAATACCTGTTTGCGTTCCATACAACTGCGACGAGAACTGATCGAGGTAAGCAAAGTTACCGATATCGTCGTTACCTACTTCGGCAAAGCTGGCGCGGAGCTTGAAGTCGTTGATCGATCCCTTCAGCGGAGCCCAGAAGTCGAAGCCCGACAAACGTACGGCGGCCGATCCTCCCCAGAAATTACCCCAACGGTTGTCTTTCGGTAATTTCGACAAACCGTCGCGACGGTACGAACCACCTACGTATACATTGTTTCGCCAGTTGTAGTTGGCACGGAGCAGGTACGATGAAATACCATTCTGGGTGAATCCCCCGCCCGACGACTGAGTATTATAGGTATTGGAAATAATATAAGGCATAAAAAATGAACTCGACATATCCTGTGCTCCGGCAGTTACCGAACGATAGGTATATTTCGACCACTCGGCCACCCCTGTTAAATCGAGGTTGTGATCGTCGGCCAGAGTGGTTTTGTAATTGGCTACGTTCTGGAAAGTCCAGCGTTTGCGGGTATAATGCGTATTACTGATCAACCCTTTGTAGCCCTGACCGTCGCCACTTTGTGGGTACCAGGCATACAGGTTGTCGAGCAACGAGACATCCGACCCTATCAACGACTTCACCACCAAGCCTTTAACAGGAGTAAACTCGGCATAGGCAGTTGGCATGATACGGTACGATTCGTTGAGCTGCACATTGGTATTCAATACCCAAACGATATTAGGCACGGTGAGATCGATGGGCACGAGGTTGGCCCCACGCCCTAAACTCTTCGGACTGGTAACGTCGATATTGTAGCCGGTTGGATGTGTATCGTCGTACACTTTTACGTTGGGCAACATACGGGTTACAGCATACATATTGTCGGACAAGCTGTTGGTTCCCTTGATAGGTCCCGTGTTGTTCTGGAATGATCCGTTCATCGAGAAACCGGCTTTCATCCATTTGAATAATTTTTGGTCCACACTGGCATTAAAGGTGTAGCGGCTGAAATTATTGTTGATAACAATACCTTCCTGGTCGCTGTAACCGGCCGAAAGGTAGAACTGAGTTTCATCGGTACCACCTGCAACCGAGAGGTTATGACTTTGCTGGAAACCGGTACGGAACACATGGTCGTTCCAGTTGGTATTGGTACCTTCCGGATCCATCACCGCGTTTTTGATTGTCGAACCGATATTGGAATTCTTTTCGTTCGCAATTTCAACAAATTGCTCGGCATTGAGCAAGTTGTAGAGACGCGATGCCTGCGAGCTGGCAAACCATGCATCGTAGGTCACTTTTGTACGTTGAGTGGTCCCTTTCTTGGTAGTAACCAGGATTACACCGTTCGATGCACGCGAACCATAAATAGCCGTAGCAGCTCCGTCCTTCAGAATTTCGATGGATTCGATGTCCGAAGGATTGATATCGGCCAGAGGATTGTTGTTGGTATACGTACCGCCGATATTACCCGAAGTTACAGGAACACCATTGACTACGATGAGTGGCTGCGATCCCGAAGAAATTGTATTGACCCCACGAATACGAATATTGGGAGGAGTACTCAGGTCGCCCGAACTTTGAGTAATCTGTACCCCTGCTGCACGGCCGGCCAGCTGCTGCACAAAACTCGGAGTGGCCTTATCGGCCAAATCGCCCCCTTTTACTTTCGAAATCGAACTGGTAACATCGCGTTTAAGCTGGGTTCCATACCCAACCACTACCACTTCTTCGATACCAATGGCATCCGACACGAGTGTCACATTGTAAACCGAAGTGCCCGTCAGGTTTACCTCTGCTGTTTTCATCCCTACATACGATACAGTAATTGCTTTTGCCGACGCAGGGACAGTCAGCATAAATCCGCCATCAGCACCGGTAATGGTTCCTTGTGTGGTTCCCTTCACCAGTACCGTTCCCCCGATAATCGGCTGACCGTCGTCTCCCGAAACGACCTTCCCGGAGATAGCCCGTGTCTGAGCATTCGCCATACCGATACCGATCAGGAACAGGCTGGCCAATAAAAACGCTAGTTTTCTCATAAATTTACCGTTTTTTAAATTTAACTTCAAGTTCGTTAATTCACGTTTACATTTCACGATCGCAAATATAGAGATAGTTTTTTAATAAACAATAGGCAATAACTGTCATAAAGAAAATAATTTCGCGCATACCCGATCTTTTGTATACAAAAAGTGGCGATAATCATCTTACCGCCACTTTTTGTAAATCCGAAACTGTTAATTACAATTAGATTTTAATAGCTAAATTATCTTATATGCCTTCAACAATTTTTTGGATTTCATCGTCAATAACCGTCAATTGCTTCCGGCAGAACTCCATGAGTTCCGAAGCACGCTTCACCTGTTGCGCAATCAGATCGAGGTTAGCCTCGTCGCTGCTTTCGAGCGACTTTACAATATTCTCCAACTCGGCAACTGCCTGCGAGTAGGTCATTTCATTTTTCTTTCCCATATAGTATCCTTTTCTATTCGTCGCTGAAGTGCACAAGTACATGCCGGTAAGTACTGAATATCTTCGATTTCGACACATACCCCACATACCGCATTTCCTTATCCACCACCGGAAGGTTCCAGGCGCCGGTGTCCTCAAAAATCTGCATCACCTTCTCCATAGGCAAATGCTGCTGAATGGTTGCAGGAGGCGAAATCATCAGCTTACGCACGGTGAAACGACCGTACAGCTCGGGACGGAACATGATATTACGCACTTCGTCCAGCAATACGACCCCCTGAAGCCGGCCCGTTCCGGGTTCAACAACCGGGAAAATATTCCGGCGCGACTTCGAGATTACTTTCACCAACTCGCCCAGGGTCATCTCCGGCGACAATACCTGCAGATCGGTCTCTATCACATTGTCCATCTTCATGAGCGTAAGCACCGCCTTATCTTTATTATGCGTGATCAGCTCGCCCTTCTCGGCCAACCGCATCGCATACAAACTGTGTTTCTCGAATACGATAATCGTAAGATAAGAAATGGTGGACACAATCATCAGCGCCATAAACAAACCATAACTCCCGGTAAGTTCGGCAATCAGAAAGATACCCGTAAGCGGCGCATGCATCACCCCCGACATCACCCCCGACATACCCGCCAGCGAAAAATTGGCCGGCGATGCTTCGAAGCCAACGATATTGATGAGCGTAGCCACTACAAATCCGGTGATACTTCCCAGGAATAACGACGGAGCAAAAATCCCTCCTACCCCCCCGGCCCCGTTGGTGGCAGCCGTAGCCAGCAGCTTAAAAAGAATAATAAACACCAGATAAGCCAGCAACACCCAGACCGAATCGCCGAAATTAAGAAACAAACTATTGTTCATCACATCCTCCGAATGTCCGTTGATAAGCGCCTCGATGGTATTGTATCCTTCGCCATACAAAGGCGGAAATACAAAAATAAGCAAGCTGAGCAACGAACCGGCCGCCAGCAACTTCCACACCGGCTTCTTAATTTTTTTGAAGAAACCCTCGGCCTTCATCATCCCGCGGGTAAAATACAACGACACCAGCCCGCAAACAATTCCAAGGATCACGAACTGCGGTATACGCTCTACCATAAAGGGCTCGTAATTCGTAAAATTAAACATGAAGGCACTTCCCGCGAAAATATAGGTGAACGTAGTGGCGGTTACCGAAGTCAGCAATATGGGCACCACCGACGCCATCGTCATATCGAGCATCAACACTTCGAGCGTAAACACCAGCCCGGCAATGGGCGCCTTAAAAATACCCCCGATCGCACCCGCAGCCCCACAGCCTATCAACAACATCAGCGTCTTCTGATCGAGTTTGAAAAACTTCCCCAGGTTGGAGGCGATGGCCGAACCCGTGAGCACGATAGGCGCCTCGGCTCCTACCGACCCGCCGAAACCGATCGTAACCGAACTACCCACCAGCGACGACCATGTATTATGCAATTTCAAAATACTTTTGCGTTGCGAAATCGCATATAAAATACGCGTAACCCCGTGACTGATATCGTCCTTCACAATATACCGCACAAACAACGAAGCCAGCAGAATACCTACCGAAGGAAAAATAAGATACCAGTAGTTGAGCTCGAAACGCGAAGCGCTCTCGGTAACAAAATTCTGGATAAAATGAATGAACCCCTTCAGCAAATTAGCTGCAACCGAAGTAGCGAAGCCGATCACCACGCTCAGGATCAGCACAAACTGACGCTGACCGATACGCTTCTCGCGCCACTGAATCATTTTCAAATACCAATCGGCTTTCTCCATACCCCTTACACTCCTTTACCTTTAAATATTATCTCCACTGTTTGAGCCAGAATCTTAAAATCGGTGGTAAGCGACATATTGTCGAGGTAAATAATATCATAATTGAGTCGCTCGATCATCTTCTCCACCGTATCCGAATAACCAATACGAATCGGTCCCCACGAAGTCAATCCCGGACGAATTTTATACAATAAACAGTAATAAGGTGCTTGTTCGATAATCTGATCGATAAAGTATTTCCGTTCCGGCCGCGGTCCCACCACGCTCATATCGCCTTTCAGGATATTCCACAGCTGCGGCAACTCATCCACCCGGTACTTACGCATTATGCGCCCCAGCGGCGTTATGCGCTCATCGTTGGCGCTACTGAGCCGCGGCACTCCGTTTTCCGAACCGTCGTACATCGTGCGGAACTTCACAATTTTAAACGGCTTGCCCAGATAGCCGATGCGCTCCTGCAGGTAAAACACCGGCCCCGGTGAATCGGTTTTTATCCGGAACATGAAATAAATCATCAAAGGCGACACGACCAACAACAACACCAATGCAAACACGATATCGAAATAGCGCTTGACACTGAATTGCCAGTCGGGCATGTTCAGGTTGGTGATGTTCACCAGCGGACTCACCCCCATCATCCTGATGCGCGAACCGCCGGTCAGAATTTCGTACAAACGGGGCGTAAAGCGGATATCCACATCGTAACTGTACATAGCGTTGATAAGCCGGAACAACTGGTGCTCATCGGTTTGATCGAGCGAAATAATCACATCTTTAATATCGTATTTCTGAATAATATCGCCGATACCGTTGATATAACCCACCACCTGGTCGCGGGGCACTTCGTTGGGCTGATGATCGACATGCACAAAACCTTTCAGGGTATATTCCTCGGCATTATTCTCCACTTCCTGGGCCATTTTCGCTGCCTTTTTACCGGTACCGATAATAAGCGTGTTGATGGTGCGCCGTTTCGACCGGTAGGCCTGCCTGATTTGCAGGTATTGATACATCCTGAAAACAAGCGTCACCGAAAACATGAGTCCGAACAACACCAGCAACGAATAATAATAATATTTGTACGACACTACGATATCGTCGAGCATCAGCACGAAAAAGATGACGATGGAAACAATGAGCGATGAAACGAAAGTGGTAAGGATGGCAACGGTTTTGGTCTGACGCTCGGGACGGCGGTAGAATCCCGACAAGGAATGAACGAACAGGCAACTCATTGGAAAAAAGACAAATCCCGATAAAAAATCGTAGTTGGGCATAAATATTTTCACCTGACTGAAAATCTGAGCATCCACCACAGTCTTTCGGAAAACCATAAACAACAACCACACGATGAGTGCTGCCAGCACATCGAAGGAAATAAATTTTATGAGAAGAGTACGCTTATCCATTCATACCAAAAATTCGGTGCGCTTTCAGCACATCTGCAAAGATAAGGATTTTTCTTATTGGTTGCATCAAAAAAAAACACTACCTTTACAACTTTAAAAAAAATAACTCAAATGACTCCCGAATGGAAAGTAAAAGAGCCTATAAATCAGAAAATTGACAAACAAAACGAACTAACAGCCGCATTAAATATCAGTCCGATACTTGCACAACTGCTCCTGCAAAGGGGGATACAAAGCCCCGCAGAAGCAACCAAATTTTTCAAGCCACGGTTAGAGGATCTGCACGATCCTTTTCTGATGGCCGATATGGAAAAGGCAGTGGAACGACTCACGAAGGCTGTACATCGCAAAGAAAGAATTCTGGTTTACGGCGACTACGATGTAGACGGAACTACCTCTGTATCGTTGGTTTATAAATTTCTGAAGAAGTTTTACGACAATGTCGACTTCTACATCCCCGACCGCTACAACGAAGGTTACGGAATTTCGTACCAGGGCATCGACTTCGCCCGTGAGCAGGGTTGCAAGCTGGTGGTGGCGCTCGATTGCGGAATCAAGGCCATCGATAAAATCGAGTACGCCCGTGAAGCGGGAATCGATTTTATAATCTGCGACCATCATACCCCCGACGAGCAGCTTCCCAATGCGGTAGCCGTACTCGACCCCAAACGTCCCGATTGCGGGTATCCGTTCAAGCACCTTTCGGGCTGCGGAGTAGGATTTAAACTCCTGCAGGCCTTTGCATCGCGCAACAGCATCCCCTTCTCGGAGCTCGAACCCCTGCTCGACCTGCTGGCCCTGAGCATAGCATCGGATATCGTACCCATCACCGGCGAAAACCGCATCCTGGCCTTCCATGGTCTCCGGCAACTGAACAGCCATCCCAGCATCGGGGTAAAAAGTATTCTCGAAGTGTGCAACCTGGCCGATAAAGAAATAACCATCAGCGATATCGTTTTTAAAATCGGCCCCCGTATCAATGCTTCGGGGCGTATGAAACTGGCTACCGAAGCCGTCGAATTGATGGTATCCAACGACATGTCGTTTGCCAAGGAGAAAAGCGGAACCATCAACGAATACAACAACGACCGCAAGGATCTCGACAAAAATATTACCGACGAAGCCATCCGGCTTATTGCCTCCAATAAAGAATACGAGGAAAGCAAGTCGATCGTGGTTTACAAACCCGACTGGCACAAAGGAGTAATCGGCATCGTGGCGTCGCGACTGGCCGAGGAATTTTACAAACCGGCCGTGGTGCTCACGTATTCCAATGGCCTGGCCTCGGGATCGGCCCGCTCGGTTCCCGGATTCGATGTATACAAAGCTATCGACTCCTGCCGCGACCTGCTCGAGAACTTCGGAGGGCACCGCTATGCTGCCGGACTTTCGATGAAGGAAGAAAACGTACCCTTATTTAAAAAGCGGATGGAGGAATATGTAGCCAGCACCATCACCGAAGAACAAATGTCGCCGCTTATCGACATCGACGCCGTGATCCCGTTCAGCGAAATCACCCCCCAGTTCGTATCGGTACTGAAGCAGTTCAGTCCCTTCGGCCCCGGCAATATGAAACCGGTATTTGCCACCACCGGCGTGCGCGACACCGGCAACAGCAAGCTGGTAGGCAAGGGGCAGGAACACCTGAAGCTCGAACTGTTCGACGACAGCTCCACCACACCCATGAACGGAATTGCTTTCGGCATGGGACTACATTTCACCGACCTGAAATCGAACCGCCCTATCGACATCTGTTATACCATCGAAGAAAACACCTTCGCAGGTAACACCCTTACCCAACTGCTGATAAAGAGCATCAGGTAACCGGGATCCGGCCGAAACCGCTACTTATTAACTGTTACTAACTATTCAGTCGGATTTTCGCCCCATTTGACTGAATTGTCACCCGTCGTTAATTGATTTTGCGCTTATTTCGCATTGTTATATTTCTTAATCAATTAAAACAATAACGGGTATCATGAAATCATTACTTTGTAATTTCAAGCGCTACGCGCGCTCGCTGAAATTCAGCAAATTGTATGCGCCCCTGGCGGTGGCGCTCGCCCTGGCTGTAAACACTACAGCTCAAACCGATGTTACGTCGACCTATCTTAGCAATGCCGACTTCAACACCAACGCCAACTACAAATTCGACGCTGTTGCCGAAAACCTCGGTTCGGCTAATGCCGGCGCCAACATCAAGGAAGTAACCGGATGGACACGGGGCCAGATCGGCGATAACTCGGCCGCTGCTACCTTCGAATACGGCTATGCCGGTACAATCAATCTTTCAGGTACGACCTACGGATTTATCCCTGCAACCGGTCCCGACGGAGCAACCGGCGCAGGTAATGCCGCACTGGGTATCTCCACGGCCTGGTCGGGCACGGTTACTTATACGCAAAATGTGAGTCTGCCGGCAGGAAGCTACTCGATCATCTACAAGGCCTACAACTCCGGCCCCAGCGCCAACAGTCCTTCACGGGTCGGATGGGCTCCCACCGGTGGAACCGCAGTAATTTCGGCACGCACCACCTTCCCGATGGCTGCATGGACAACCGACACGGTGAACTTTAAAATTTATACCACTACAGCCGGTAAAATCCAGGTAGGTATTACATCGGCCAACGTAGGTTCGGGTTCGGTAGGCCGTATTTTCTTCGACCATGTACGCATTGTTTCCAACACGGTCGATAAAGTAGAATTGAAACAGATGCTCGACTCGGCCAAGGTGGTAGCTGCCGATCCGAAACCGGTAGGCACTTCGACCGTATATGCCGACCTGACCGCAGCCATCGCTGCCGCCCAGACGGTATACGATAACGGCGCTGCTACTTCGCAACAGATTCTGGAAAACACCGGACTGCTGCTTACGGCCATCCGTAATGTACATTCGGCTGTAAAAATCCAGGAACGCAAGGCTGCATGGACTACCCTTCCTGTCGATATTACATCGTTAATCGTGAACCCCAGCTTCGAAACCAATGCTACGGCAGGTTGGACCAATGTGGGCGGATTCGTTGCCCAAACCAACACTTCGTTCCCATTGAAAGCCGGAAACACCTATGTTGAACGCTGGAAAGCTTCGGGCAACTGGACCGGACTGAAACTGTCGCAGGTGATTTCCGATCTTCCGAATGGTATTTACCGCGTATCGGCTGCCGCACTGAATCATGCCGACAATATCGGTGGTGCATTTGTATACGCCAATGCCGAACGTGCCGAAGTATTCGGCAACCAGGACAAAACTTTATTGGTTACCGTTACCGACAACAAACTCGAAATCGGTTATGAAGTGGTGAATGGCGGTAATTATGTAGGTGTCGACAATTTCCGTCTGAGCTATATCAGCGACGGCTCGCCTTACCTGGTAGCTGCTCCCGAAGATTTGTTCTTCGACCCGAACACCCTGGCCCGCAACTTCACCGTAAGCGGAGGTAACTTGACAGCCAATGCTACACTTACCGCTCCTGCCGGAATCACGTTAAGCGCCGCTACACTCACCCCCGCCCAAGTGGCTGAAGGTGCCGAAATCACGGCGACCTTCGACAACCAGACGGCTATCAACGAGGGTAAAATTGAAATCAAAACAGGCGATCTGACCGTAAACATCGCCGTGGTGGGTTCGGCCGACCTGGCTTGCTTCACCAAAC
>Ga0334885_1000130_pt1 | contig 133951 bp, 122 predicted proteins | sample GraSluR1_MG_8_FD_207233 | JGI IMG/M metagenome (GOLD analysis project Ga0334885, IMG submission 207233) | Sludge microbial communities from methane-producing bioreactor in Wageningen University, Netherlands - Granular Sludge_31_05-R1 | ecosystem: Engineered > Bioreactor > Anaerobic >...
GACCTCCCGTGCGTCCCGGCGCTCGTTGCGGACCAACTGGCGGCGCTTGAGCGCCCAGGCGATCGCCACCGGGAGCAGCGCGCCGAGCCAGGCCAGCGGAGCGGCCAGGCAGACCGCGAGGAAACCGAGTCGCTCGACCAGCAGCAGCCCGACCCCGGCACGGGCGAAGAGTTCCATGAAGCCGGCGATCGTCGGAACGACGGTCGAACCGAGCCCCTGGACGGCGTTGCGGAGCAGGAAGAGCACGGCCAGCACCCAGTAGAGGCTCCCGTTCAGGATCAGGTACTGGTGCGCCATCGCGACCACGCGGTCCTCGCCGTCGCCGACGAAGAGGCGGACGAGGCCGGTGCCGAACACGGCGATCGCCCCGCCGAGAGCGACCGCGAGCCCGATCGCCAGCATGCTGGTGCGGAACACTCCGTGCCGGATCCGCCACCACTGCCCCGCGCCCCGGTTCTGGGCGACGTAGGTGCTCATCGCGATGCCGATGGACGCCAAGGGGGTCACCGCCACCTGGTCGACGCGCATCGCCGTGGTGAAGGCGGCCACCGCGTCCGTGCCCAGGCCGTTGATGCCGAACTGAAGGATGGCTGCGCCGATCGCGATCACCGACATCTGGAATCCGAGGGTCAGGCCGAGCCGTGCCGACTCCGCGGCCTCGGCACGGCTGATCCGCCAGTCACAGCGACGCAGCCTCAGTTCCGGCATCCGCCGGACGATCAGCACCAGGCAGAGGGCGACCGTGATCGCCTGCGCGACCAGTGTCGCGGCGGCGGCGCCGCCGATGCCCATCCGGAACACCGAGATGAAGAGCACGACGAGGCCGGCGTTGAGCACGGAGGCGATCACGAGGAACAGCAGGGGGGTGCGGCTGTCGCCGAGCGCCCGGATCACGGCGCTGAGGAAGTTGAATGCCACCGTCGCGACGGCACCGCTGAACAGGATCCGCAGGAAGGTCGTTGCGCCGTCCAGGAGTTCGGGTGGCGTGCCCATCCAGGTGAGCAGGGTTGCCGAGCCCAGCGTGCCGACCAGCACGATCGCGACCGCGATACCTGCGCTGATCATCACGCCGGCGGCCACGGCGCGCCGCATGGCGGGCAGGTTGCCGGCCCCGAACGCCTTCGCGATCGGGATCCCGAGGCCGGCGGAGGCGCCCATTGCGAACCCGAACAGCAGGAACTGCAGGCTCCCCGAGGCGCCGACCGCCGCGAGTGCATCCACGCCGAGCAACCGGCCCACCACCATGGCGTCGGTGACGGCGTAGGCCTGCTGGAACAGGTTCCCCACGAGCAGGGGCAGGGTGAACCAGATGATCAGCCGGACGGGTGGACCGGCGGTCAGGTTCTTGGTCATGCAAGGCTCTCGCGACGTGGTGAGGAGGCTCGGCCTCGGCGCTTCTACTTCGCGTAAGGTGTCGCGGATGAACGGGCGTCCGGGCGCTCGCGAAAACGTTATCGCACTCGGCTTTCACGTGCACGTCCTCCGGCCGGCTGTGGACAAGTCCCCCGCACGGGGTCTTGGAACGGTCGATCCACAAGGCCTAACCTCGTTAAGCGATCTCCCCGGGGCATACCCGGGAGCACAGACCACTGCCCGTTTCTGGAGGGGCACGGGCAGCGGGGATGTGGGCTGGGAGCCGTCCGGCCACGGCGGCGGCAGGAGGTTCCCGGCTGGATCGCAGCCACTACCCAATGGTTCGCGCGAGTTGCTTCTGGGGGGGCTCCGACTCGCGTGAAGGCCCGGGAATCCCGGGGTGGCGGCCTCGGGCCCGGGTTCCCCCGGTGTCACCGCCGCGCGGCATCTGCCCTGGTAGATGCGTACGCCAGGAACCGTGCGCAGAGGCACCGCTGCCCACTCCGGCGGCGCGTCCCGGGTGAGCGAGAGAGGGGACGCTCAGTCGGCGTCCTTGGCCTTCTCCTTGTCCTTCTTGCTCTTCTTGCGCTTCTTCCGCGCCTTGGCCCAGGCGACGACCTTCGCCTCGTCCCACAGGGGCGTGCGGCCATCGGTCCACGCCTCACGCGGGGCGTGGAACTCCTTGCCGTTCTTGCGTTCCTTGGACATCGCGGACCGGAACTGGTCCTTCGGGACTCCCACCCGTTCTGCGGCCTGCGACGTCGTCAAGTACACAGACCGCACCATACTGGCTACAGGTTACGGGGATCAGCCCCGTGGACTCCTCGGCTCGAGAACATCGAGGATGGTGACGACATGCCGAGCCTCGCCTGGGCGTGCCCAGTCGCTCGTGAAGAGGTGCAGGAAGCCCTTCTTGATCGCACCCATCGGGTTGGTCATATCGGCTCCTCTCACTCATTGCCGGGTCTGACCGCTGAAGCTTAGCATCGCTAGAGTTGCCAAACAAGCAACTCTAGCGATGCTAAGCAGCGTGTCGCCACCCGCGATGACGGCGCCGCGATGTGGCCGCCGATGCTGTCACACCCTTCCCATCCGTCACGCCTGGCCGCGTGAACGGCCAGATCGCGTCAGGCGGGGGCGAGGTCTCGGCTTGTCGCGTTCCGGCCACCCGAGGGCTCAGCTGTGACCGGTGTGGGCAGGGGGACAGCGAGGAGGGCTGGATCGCGACGCGTGCGCGGGAGTGGAGGAAAGGACGGCGGTGATGCGGCCCACCTGGGCGCTGACCGCGCTACGACGGCCGGGCTGTGGTCCTACCTCCGCTTCGGCCGGTCGGACCGGCGGCGCCGCGACCGGGTCGTCCGGACGCCGTGCCGGGTGAGCCGGCTGCTGATCGCCCGCGGCATCAAGAAGGCGATGTAGGGCCGGGTCCGCCGGGATGGGACGATGGACGCACGATGCGACTCACCGACCTGGTGCCGGACGCCGGCGCAGCTGACCCGGACGCCCTGTACGAGGCATTCGTCGAGTGGACCACCGGCGACGGGATCACCCTCTACCCGCACCAGGACGAGGCGGTCATCGACATCCTCACCGGCGCGAACGTGATCGTGACCACCCCGACCGGGTCGGGCAAGTCGCTGATCGCCACCGCCGCGCACTTCGCGACCCTCGCCGCGGGTGGACGCAGCTACTACACCGCGCCGATCAAGGCCCTGGTCAGTGAGAAGTTCTTCGCCCTGTGCGCCACTTTCGGCGCAGCGAACGTCGGCATGGTGACCGGAGACGCGTCGGTCAACGCCGAGGCGCCGATCGTCTGCTGCACGGCCGAGATCCTCGCCAACATCGCCCTCCGCGAGGGGCGCGCGGCCCGGGTCGACCAGGTCGTGATGGACGAGTTCCACTTCCTCGCCGACCGCGACCGCGGCTGGGCCTGGCAGGTGCCCCTCGTGGAGCTGCCGCAGGCGCAGTTCGTGATCATGTCCGCCACGCTCGGCGACATGACCGACACCGCCGCCGCCCTCGAACGGCGCACCGGGCGTCCGGCCACGGTCGTCAGCGGCGCCGATCGTCCGGTCCCGCTGATGTACTCGTGGGCGACCACCCCCGTGCACGAGACGATCCAGGCGCTGATCGACGATCAGCAGGCGCCGGTCTATGTCGTGCACGCCACGCAGGGCGGCGCGGTCGACCGGGCCCAGGCGTTGCGCAGCTCCGGCATCGTCGACCGCAGCCATCGCGCCGAATTGGTGGACGCCCTGCGCGGCTTCCGGTTCTCCGGCGGCTTCGGCAAGACGCTGTCGACCCTTCTCCACGCCGGGATCGCCGTGCACCACGCCGGCATGCTGCCGCGCTACCGCCGGCTGGTCGAGACCCTGGCCCAGCGAGGGCTGCTCACCGTGATCTGCGGCACCGACACCCTCGGCGTGGGCATCAACGTGCCGATCCGGACCGTGCTCTTCGCCGCCCTGACCAAGTTCGACGGACGACGCACCCGCGTGCTGCGCAGCCGCGAGTTCCACCAGATCTCCGGACGCGCCGGGCGTCCCGGCTTCGACACGGTGGGTTACGTGGTGGCGCAGGCGCCGGAGCACGAGGTGGAGAACACCCGGATCCTGGCCAAGTTCGCGGGCGACGAGAAGAAGCTGCGCAGCGTCCGGCGCAAGAAGCCGCCGGAGGGCTTCGTCAACTTCACCGAGGCCACGTTCACCAAGCTGGTCGATTCCGAGCCGGAGCCACTGCACGCCCGGATGCGGGTCACGCACGCCATGCTGCTGAACCTGCTGCAGCGCGACGAGGACACCGGGACGGCGTTGGCCTCGCTGATCGACTCGTGCACCTCCGAACGGCCGGTGCGGCAGCGCCTGCTGCGCCGGGCCGCGGCGATGGGACGTTCGCTGTTGCGCGCAGGGGTGGTGGTCCGGCTCGAAGAGCCCACGCCCGGCGGGCGTCGCTACGCCCTGGCCGTGGATCTGCAGCACAACTTCGCCCTGAACCAGCCGCTGAGCGCGTTCGCGCTGGCCGCGATGGCCGAACTCGACACCGTCGCGCCCGGCTATGCGCTCGATGTGGTCAGCGTGATCGAGGCGACGCTGGAGAACCCGATGGTGATCCTGCTCGCACAGCAGTTCAAGGCGCGCGGCGAGGTGGTGGCCGAGCTGAAGGCCGACGGCTACGACTACGAGGAGCGCCAGGAGCTGCTCGACGAGGTCAGCTGGCCCCGGCCGCTGGCCGAACTCCTGGAGGCCGTCCACACCCGGGAGCTCGCCGCCCACCCGTGGCTCGCGGAGAACCCGGTGAACCCGAAGTCGGTGGTGCGCGACCTCTACGAGCGGGCGATGACGTTCGGGGAGTACATCGGCTTCTACCGCCTGCAGCGCAGCGAGGGACTGCTGCTGCGCTACCTGTCCGACGCGTTCCGTGCGCTGCGCCAGACCGTCCCGGAGAGCCTGCGCACCGAGGAGCTCGAGGACCTGATCGAGTGGCTGGGTGAGGTGACCAGGCTCACCGACAGCTCGCTGCTGGACGAATGGGAGTCGCTGGCCGGGCTGTCGTCGCACGACCCCACGGACGAGGCGCGGGAGATCCGGCCCCCGCAGACCGTGACCAGCAACGTACGGGCCTTCCGGGTGCTGGTGCGCAACGCCATGTTCCGGCGGGTCGAGCTCGCGGCGTCCGACGACGTGGACGGCCTGGCTGCCCTCGAACCCGGCGGCGCGATGACCCGGACCCGCTGGGACGAGGCGCTGGGGGAGTACTGGGACGAGCACGAGGTGCTACCCACCGACGCGGACGCACGCGGCCCGGGCCTGCTGGTCGTCACGGAGAACGGACGGGTCTGGGACCTGCGCCAGATCATCGACGACCCTGAGGGCAACCACGACTGGTCGATCACCGCGCAGGTCGATCTCGACGAGTGCGACGAGGCCGGCGAGCTGGTCCTGCGCACCCTCGACTTCGGTCGCCTCGACGGTTGATCCTCGTGGCGGGATGCCCGCCTCTGGTCAAGGCGCGGCCCTTGCCTGCCGAGCCCTGCGTCCCGGGTGTCCTCTGATCGCTTCGCGCCCAGGCTCCCGGGCCGGCTGGGGATGGGCCCCCGGCCCGGGAGCCGCGACGGACCGGTCAGTCCAGACCGTGGTTGGCCTGGAACGTCCCGGCGGGATCCAGCTCGGCGCGGACGGCTCGCAGGCGGGCGAGTGTCCCGGGCTCGAACACGGACGCGGCCGGCACCGGTTCCTCGGTGAAGTTGGAGAACCTCCGTCCCCCCGACCACGGCTCCAGGGCGGCCACCGCGCGGGCTGCGTCGGCCCGGCCGCGGTCGGCCAGCTCCGGAGTGGCCGCGACCGCGACGAAGTACCCCGCGTAGCCGCCGGGCAGGCGGTCCAGTGCACCCCCGCCGGGCGCGGGACGGGCGAGCGCACCGCCGAGGTGCCGCAGCTCGGCGGCCAGCAGCGTGCTGCCCGAATCGGCTCCCGCCGCGGCCACCAGCGCGTCCATCGCGGCGGCGTCGACGTCGTCGAGGATGAGGTGGTCGGAGACGCCGGGTGTCGGGCCCTCCGGGTCCATGTGGATGCGGCTGAGCGCCGCGGCAGGTACCCGGGCGAACGTGTCCAGCTCCGGCTGCAGCGCCCGCAGCGGGGCGAGCAGTTCCGCAGCCCGCTGATCGGAGGCGAGCACCGCTCCGTCCACCACGACCAGTTGCCGGCCCCGGATGAACTCGGGCAGCTCCGGCAGCGGCGGCAGGCTGAGCAACCGCAGCGAGGTGGTGACCTCCTCGGCCAGGCCGTGCGTCCAGTCCGCCCAGGCCCGGCAGACCGCGGCAGCCTGGGCGCCATCCCACAGCAGCATGCCCGCGTAGGCGTCCGCGATCGGCAGCAGGCGCAGTTCCAGCGCGGTGACCACGCCGAAGTTCCCGCTCCCGCCGCGCAGGGCCCAGAAGAGCGCGGAGTTGTGCTCGGAGTCCGCACGCACCAGGGTGCCGTCGGCGAGCACCACCTCTGCGGCGATCACGTGGTTGCAGGTGAGGCCGGCGCTGCGCGCGTACCAGGACAGCCCGCCGCCCAGGGTGAACCCCGCGACCCCGACATCGGGCGAGCTGCCGTGCATCACTGCGAGGCCATGTGCGGCGGCGGCCTCGACGACGTCCTGCCAGACGGTGCCCCCGAGGACGCGCGCCACCCTGCGTTCCTGGTCGACGCTCACGCCGGTGAAGTCGGACAGTCGCAGCAGCACCGTGTTCTCGAGCCGTCCCGCGAGCGGACCGGGGTTGTGCCCTGTGCTCTGGGGGGCGACCCGCAGGCCCGCGGCCGCAGCGGCGCGGACGACCTCGGCGACCTCCTCGGCACTGGTCGGCACCGCGACCGCGGCGGGGAGTTGCTGCACGGCCACGTTCCAGGGGGTGCGTGCCGCGTCGTAGCCGGGATCGCCGGGCAGGAAGACGCGGCCGCCACACAATCCCCGCAGCGATTCCGCCGGGGCGATGGTGGATTCGATCATGGTTCTCTCCTTGGTTTGGTGAGGACGAATCTGCCGTGCGGGGAGGGTTCGCCACGATCCCGCGTGGCCGGGGAATCCGGGCTCCCACCGGGTCGGGGTGGTAGGAGTTCCCAGCTTTGTGGGATGGTCCGGTCCGGGCGTTCCCGGCAGACTCGTCCCGTGGGGAGGGCACTGGCGGCGGAGCGTGTCCGCAGGGACGTGGAGGTGCTCGCGCGCGCGGGCCTCGATCTCGACTCCTTCGTGGAGGAGTCGATGGCCTCCCTGCAGCGCGCCGTCCCGTTCGACGCGGTGTGTATCGGCTCGATCGACCCGAGCACCGGACTGCTCACCGGCACCCGCAAGCTCGGCAGCCTGCGCGGGGTCAACGAGCACGACCGCGACTGGGGGCTGCTCGAGTACGGTGAGCCGGAACCGACCTCGTTCTCCCGCATGCTCGATGACGGGGTGCTGGCGGCCGGCCTGCAGGCTCGCACGGTGGGAGACCCGGACCGTTCCCTGCGCCTGCAGGAGTTCATGATTCCCCGATTCGGCTACGCCGACGAGCTGCGCGCGATCTGCCTCGACGACCGCGGCCAGTGGTGGGCCGGTGTCGCGCTGTTCCGCCAGCAGGGCGACCAGCCCTTCGACACCGACGAGGTCGGCTACCTCGCCTCGCTGAGCGGCAGCCTCGCCCTCGGCATGCGCAGCGGCCTTCTCGCCACCCTCGCCGGGGAGGCCCCGATGAGCCTGCCCGGCCCGATCGTGCTGATCGTCGACTCCACGAACCAGGTGTCCCAGGCGTCCGCGGGCGCGGCCGACAGGCTGGACCAGCTCACCACGTCCAGTCCGCTCGACGGCGGGACGACCGGCCTGGTCGGCTCGCTGGTCGGTGCGGCCCGGCGCTACGCGAAGGGCGTCTCGAGCGTTCCGCCCCGCACCCGCATCCGCGCGGCGAACGGCACCTGGCTGGTGCTGCACGCCGCGCCGCTGGGCAACGCGGACGGACCCAGCGGGGACGTGGTCGTGACCATCGAGGAGGCGCGTCCACCCGAGATCGTGCCACTGGTGGTGGCGGCGTTCGGGCTCACGCCGCGGGAGCGGGACATCACCCAGCTGGTGCTCCAGGGTCTCGACACCAAAGACATCGCCGCGCAGCTGTTCCTGTCCGCGTACACGGTGCAGGACCACCTCAAGTCGGTGTTCGAGAAGGCGGGCGTGCGCAGCCGCAGGGAGCTGATCGCCCGGGTCTACTTCGACCAGTACGTTCCGCGGCTGGACACGACGCTGGGCCCGTCGGGCTGGTTCCTGTCCGACACGCGTACCCACTGACCGCGCGAGCACGACCGCCCGCCAGGGTTGCGCGGGGTACGGCGAGCCGGCCTCAGTCGCCCGGGATCCGCCCGGCTTCGGCAGCGATGGCGAGCTCGACGAGCCGGGCCGCGCTCGCCCCCGGAGGCTGGCCCTCCGCCCAGACGGCCTGGAGCGGGCGCTCGACCAGCAGGCCCTCGACCATCACGGCCCGCAGTTCGCCGGACGCCACGGCCGCCTGCACGGCGTGCTCGCTGAGAACGGCTGGTCCGGCGCCCGCGGCCACAGCGATCCGCACCGCGACGTTGCTGGCCAGCTCGAGGGCGGGAGCGGCGAGGGTGAGCCCGGCCAGCGCCTGCTCGAAGCTCACCCGGGTGCCCGAGCCCGACTCGCGCACCACCAGCGGGGTGGACGCGAGCTCGGCGAGGCTGACCGGGCGGGTCCGGCGAGCCCAGTCGTGGCCCGGATCCACGACCACGACCAGCCGGTCGGTGCTGATCGTGCAGTGCCCGACCGGAACGGTGATCGTGGCGGGGAGCGCGGGGCTCTCCACGAAGCCGAGCACGTCGCCACCGTTGACCAGACGGCCCACCTCTGCGGAGTTCGTCACCGTCAGTGCCACCTGCGCCTGCGGATCCTCGGTGCGCAGCGCGGCCAGCCAGCGGGGGAGGAGTCCCTCGGCGATCGTCTGGCTGGCCGCGATCCGGAGCTGCGCCCGGTGGGTGTGTCCGAGCGCGGCCGCGCCGCTGGCCAGCTGTTCGTAGTCCTCGACCACCTGGCGCGCCCAGTCGACCACGACGGCGCCGTCTGCGGTCAGCGCGGAACCCCGGGGCGTCCGCTCGACCAGGGTCAGCCCGAGCTGGCCCTCCAGCCGCCGCAGCGCCCTGCTCGCATTCGGCTGCGGGATTCCCAGGACGCGAGCCGCGGCCGAGACGCCGCGCTGCTCCGCCACGGCGACGAGCATGACCAGGTCGCCCACCGCCGGGTAGTGCTGGAGCCCTGAAGCCAGATCAGCCATATCAAGAACGTATCACTGTGATGCGGAATCGCCGTCTTCTGGCATATCCGGAACATTCATAGGCTGAGGTCATGCCAGACTCTGGAACCGTCAGCGCACCCGCACCCGCACCCGCACTGCGCGGCGTGCGGCGGATCACTCCCGGATTGGTGGTGTCGCTGCTCGGAGCCGCCCTGGCCGTGGGCCTGAATCTGCTCGTGCCCGCGCTCAGCCCGATGCTCGTCGCGATCCTGATCGGCGCGGTGCTGGCGAATCTGCTGCCGGGCGGGGTGCCGGACGTGCTCGCGCCGGGGCTGGCGGTCTCGTCGCGCCGGTTGCTGCGCCTCGGGGTCGTGCTGCTGGGCCTCCAGCTCGTGCTGGGCGATATCCTCGCCCTCGGCTGGACGGTGGTGGTCGGCGTTGTCGCGATCGTTGGCGGCACTATCGCGGTCACCCTCGGACTCGGCCGGCTGTTGCGGATCGACCGTACCCAGACCCTGCTGATCGCGGCCGGCTTCTCCATCTGCGGAGCGGCAGCCGTCGCCGGCATGGAGGGCGTGCTCACCAAGCGCAAGGATGAGGAGGCCGCCGCGGCGGTAGCGCTCGTCGTCGTGTTCGGCACCCTGATGATCGCGGTGATGCCGACGCTGAGCGCCGTGCTCGGCCTGGACCCCCGCACCGCGGGCATCTGGACGGGAGGCTCCACCCACGAGGTCGCGCAGGTGGTCGCCGCGGCCGGGATCATCGGACCGGCGGCGCTGAAAGTGGCAGTGGTGGTGAAGCTGGCCCGGGTGCTCATGCTCGCACCCGTCCTGGGCGTGGTCTCCTGGCGGCAGCGCAGCGAGGCCGTCGACGCCGGCCGGACCCGCCCGCCCCTGGTGCCCTTGTTCGTCGCAGCCTTCCTGGTGATGGTCCTGGTGCGCAGCCTCGGCGTTGTGCCGGAGAGCGTGCTCGCGGTGGCGAAGTTCGGCCAGTCCTGGCTGCTGGCTGCCGCGATGTTCGCCCTCGGCACTTCGGTGCACCGCGCGGTCCTGCGCCGCACGGGCGGACGACCGGTGCTGCTGGCCACGCTGTCCACGCTGGTCGTGATCGCCATCGCGGGCGTGGTTGCGCTGTCCTCGCACTGACCTTGGTACGAGTTTGGTCCCCCGTGGCGCGTCGCCACGGGCATGCCTGGGTCGAGGTTGGACCATTGAGACCGTGGCAGATCAGGAGCGCAGGGCCGCGGGCCGAGGTATCGCGGGACGTTGGGGGAGGGCGATCGCCGTCGTCCTCGGAGCCGGTCTGGCGGTGAGCCTCGCCGCGTGCGTGCAGGCGGGCGGCTCGGACTTCACGCCCAAGCCGATCCAGACGATCACGCCGTCGAGCCCGCCGACGTCCGCGGCCCCCACTGGGTCGACGAACTCGGCCACACCGTCCGAGACTCCCTCCAACGCGGGCGTGAAGGCGACCGGCAGCATGGCCATCTTCGGGGAGGTCTCCAAGGCGCTCACGGGCACCTGTGCGACGGGTGACTCCGGCCCCACGATCATGCTGGCCGACAACAACAACGACTTCTACGGCAAGGTGGAGGCCACCTTGGTGCTCGACGCGGCGAAGAAGGACCTCGTCGGTGTGACGGCGAGCTTCGCCGAGGACTCCGAGGGCTTCGCCTGGGAGCTGGCCTACTCCTCCTCGGAGACGGTCAAGGGCACCTCGGCCAAGCTGCGCACCTCCGGCAGCACCTACACCGCCTCCGGGAAGCTGCAGTCGAAGGAGACCAGGAAGGGCAAGACGCGCACGGAGATCCTGCCGTTCACCATCGTCGCGAAGTGCGCCGGCACCAACTGGTGACGGCTCCTGCCGGCGGCGTTGGTCAGGAGACCTTGACGCTCTTGCTGACCTTCGTGACCGTCGAGTAGTACCACTTGGACACGACCAGCTTGACCTTGATCGTCTTGCCCTTGTCGGAGGACTTGAGCGTGTAGCTCTTGCCGGTGGCGCCCGCGATCTTCGACGACCCGCGGTACCACTGGTAGCGGTAGGTGACCGGTCCCGGCTTCCACACGCCGCGCACGATCACGAGCTTCTTGCCCACCTTCGCGGTGCCGCTGATCTTCGGAGTGTAGGTGCTGGTGAAGGTGAGCTTGCCGACGGCGAGCGGCGCGGAGGCCTTGGTGACCGCGGCGTAGCCGTCGAGGGAGCCGGTGACCCGTACAGAGAGCTGGTTGCCCGAATCCTGCGCGGTCACCTTGTAGCTGGTCGCGGTCGCGCCGTCGATCGCGTCGGCGCCGCGGTACCACTGGTAGGCCAGCTTCACCCCGGATGGCCCCCACGTCCCCGCGGACGCCTTCAGCGTGCTGTCGACCGTCGCGGTTCCGCTGATCTTCGGGGTCGATCCCGAGACGGTGCCGCTGACGGCGCTCGTCGCGTCCGATGTGGTGGTGACCGAGGTGTACCCGTCCTTGCTGCCGGTGACCGCGACGGAGAGCTTGGCGCCGGCGTCATCCACCAGCACCGTGTAGCTGGACTTCGTCGCTCCGGAGATCGCCTTGCCGCCGCGCAGCCACTGGTAGGTGAGCTTGGCCGGGGTCGGCTTCCATGTTCCCGCGCTGGCCGTGAGGGTCTGACCGATCTTCGCGGTGCCGCTGACGGTGGGATCGGGGGTCGCCGTGAAGGACGCGTTGTCGACCATGCTGGTGGCCGCCGACGTGCGTGCGGTCACGGTGTAGCCGGTCTTGAGCCCGCTGACCTCGACCGACAGCTTCGAGCCTGCGTCGTCCGCCTGCACGGCATAGCTGGTGCCGTCCGCCCCGCCGATCGCCGACGAGTCGCGGTACCACTGGTAGGACAGGGCCACGGTGCCGGGGCCCCAGGTGCCGGCGTCGACGGTGAGGGTCTGGCCGACCTTGGCCGTGCCGGAGACCGCGGGCTGGCTGGAGTCCAGGGCCATGAACAGCGCGGCCCAGGTGTTGGCGTCGACGTTCCCGCTCGGGCTGCGTCCGGCGGTGGCCTGGAAGGACTTCAGGGAGGCCAGGGTGGCCGAACCGAACGAGCTGCCGCTGGTTGTGCTGTAGCCGAGCCCGCCGAGCAGTGCGTTGAGGGCGCTGGTCAGCGTGCCGCTGGTGCCCGAGCTGAGCTTGGAGAACAGGGCGGTCAGGGTGTAGCGGCCGGACTGGCCGTCCACGGTGAGCCCCTTCGCCTTCTGGAACTTCTTCACCGCGGAGACGGTGGCGGAGTCGTACTTGCCCGTGATGCTGGTGCTGTACCCGGCAGCCTTCAGCAGGTTCTGCAGGGCTGAGACCCGGAAGCCGCTGTCACCGGACTCGAGGACGAGACCGATCGGGACGACGTCGTAGTCGGTGAGGTTGTAGCTGGCGATCAGGTCGTCGAGGGTCTTGGCGTAGCCGCTGGCATCCTTCGGCCGGACGACCTTGGCGAGCTCGTCGACGAACTTGGGGATGCTCGACATGACCTTGCGGGCGTCGGCGTAGGCGGAATCGCTGGTGATGGCCGAGGCGTTGCCGTAGAACGAGTTGGTCATCGAGGAGAACTTCGAGTAGGTCGTCGAGCCGATCGTGGTGCAGCCGGACTTGTAGATGCCGGAGGCGGATGCGGTCACGCTGTCACCGTTGGCGAGGGTGAACGAGGGGTAGCGGCGCAGTCCGGCGTAGTAGGAGCGCGACTTCCAGTAGCTGAGGGTGGAGCGGACGACGCCGTAGGCATGCCCGCGGGCCTCGATGATCCGCCAGTCCCCGTTGCTGAGCTTCTTGGTCAGCACCGCGACATGGCCGATGCCGTTGGACCGGGCCGGGTTGTTGCGCAGGAAGACCAGGTCGCCCACTTTCGGGGACCCGGAGACCTTCTTGGTCACGTTGTACTGCGAGGCGGCGAGGTCGGTGATCGGGTTGCCGGAGCGCCCGAAGAGCCACTGGACCAGCTCGGAGCAGTCGAACTTCGGCGGGTTCGGGTCGCTGATCGCGGTCTCGGCGCCGAGCACGTACGGCTTGCCCACCTGGTCGTCGGCGAGCTGGGCGAACTGGCTGGCCGTCATGGTGGCGCTGCAGGGCGTGTTGAAGTAGTTCTTCGCCTTGGACACGACCGAGGAGGTCCCCCAGTCGGACGCCTCGATGGCCTGGGCGATCAGCACCGACGCCGGGACGCCGAACTTGTTCTGCGTCTTCTGCGCGACGCTGACCAGGCTGGCGATGAATTTGGTCTTGGTGCTGGAGGAGACCGACGCACTCGCGGCCGGGGATTGAACCAGGGCAGTACCCAGCGCAAGGGCAAGCCCAACCGTCACGGATAGCACTCTCGTCGCAACCTTCACAGGTGCTTTGGTACCGAGGTGCTACGGGTGAAGCAAGGGTTCGCTTGAGGGTTGGTGTTTACCCTTCTGCCAGCAGTAGGCCTCTGACTAGGTGATTTGTTCCTGAGAAGCCTCAAGTGTGCGTTCAGGGTTGGGTTGAGGGTTGGCGCCGGCCCGGTCAGCCCTCCGACGAGCCGTCGGACGCCACCGGGCGGTCAGGCCGCGCGGACCAGCCGGCGCCCGAGCAGGCCGAGCCCGAGCACGCCGACACCGGTCACCACCGACTGCCAGGGCAGTGTGACGGCAAGCAGCAGGCAGCCGAGCATGCCGGCCACGTTGAGCTCCCTGGGCCACAGCCGGGTCGCGCCGACCTGGGTGCACGCGGCGGCGTTGGCTATCGCGTAGTAGACCAGTACGCACAGCGAGGAGAAGCCGATCGCGTTGCGCAGGTCCGTGGCCAGCGCCACGACCGCGATCACGCCGGCCAGTACCAGTTCGGCGTGGTGCGGGGTCGAGAAGCGGGGGTGGACCGTGGCCAGCCAGCCGGGCAGGTCTTGGTTGCGTCCCATCGCCAGGACCGTCCGGGCGATTCCGGCCATCAGGGTCAGCAGGGCGCCGAGGCTGGCGAGTGCCGCGCCCACCTGGACGACGGGCGCGAGAGCGCCGAATCCGGCCGCCACCATCACGTCCCGCAATGGTGCGGTGGACGCGGCGAGCCGTTCGGGACCCAGAGCCGACAAGGTCGCGATGCCGATGCCGGCGTAGACCAGCACCGTGATGGCCAGTGCCAGCAGGATTGCGCGGGGGATCGTCCGGCGCGGATCGACGACCTCCTCGCCGAGGGTCGCGATCCGGGCATATCCGGCGAACGCGAAGAACAGCAGGCCGGCCGACTGGATCGTCCCGTACCAGTTGTCCACGCAGACCAGGCATGCCAGCGACGGCAGCCCCTGGCCCGTGCCGGGCCAGCCCACCAGGATGACCAGCATGAGGCTGGCCAGGGTGAGCGTCACCAGCACCGCAGTGACCCACGCGGTGCGGTGGACGCCGAGGACGTTCACCCCGCCGAGGGCCAGCACTGCGAGGGCGGCGACCAGGCGTTGCACCAGTCCCGGCGTGGGCACCACGTAGGCAGCGAAGGCCAGTGCCATTGCGGCGGCGGAGGCGGTCTTGCCGACGACGAAGCCCCAGCCGGCGGTGAAGCCCCACCACTCGCCGAGCCGCTCGCGGCCGTACACATAGGTGCCGCCGGAGGTCGGGTAGGCGGTGGCGAGCTGCGCGGACGCCATCGCGTTGAGGTAGGCGACCACCGCCGCCAGCACCAGGCCGATCAGCAGCGTGTGCCCTGCCGCGGCGGCGGCGGGTGCGAACACCACGAACACCCCGGCCCCGATCATCGAGCCGAGCCCGATCACCAGAGCGCCGCCCAGGCCGAGGCGGCGCTTCAGGCTGGCGTCCCCGGATGCCATGCCCTGACCCTATCCGGACGACTCCGTCCCCCACGATCGCCCGGGCTTGCGGGGACGGTTCCTTTCCCGTTCACCGGGTGTGTCCCCTTCGGTTCACAGGGACGGTTCCCTTTTCGTTCAGCTTCCTGACAAGGGGTGTAGCTGCGTGAATGGTAATGGGGACGGATCAGGTGAACGGGAAGGGAACCGTCCCCGAGTGCCCGTGAACGGTAATGGGGACGGACCACGTGAACGGGAAAGGAACCGTCCCCGGAGTGCCCGCGTCCGGCGCAACGGTCGCAGGGCACGCGCGGGGCGGAACCGGGTCAGCGCTCGATGGTGTCCAGGTCGTCCAGGGCCGGGTGGGCGTTCTCCGGGTAGCTGACCGGACGCGCGGGGACGCCGGCCACCGTCGTGTACGGCGGGACGTCCTCCAGCACCACGGAGCCGGCACCGATCCGGGCGCCCTCACCGACCCGGATGTTGCCGAGCACCTTGGCGCCGGCACCGATCATCACACCCTTGCCGATCTTCGGGTGCCGGTCGCCGCCGACCTTGCCGGTGCCGCCGAGGGTGACCTCGTGCAGCATCGAGAAGTCGTCCTCGACGACCGCAGTCTCGCCGATCACCACGGACGTGGCGTGGTCGAACATGATCCCCTTCCCGATCCGGGCGCCGGGGTGGATGTCGACGGCGAACACCTCCGAGATCCGGCTCTGCAGGTACAGGGCCAGGGCGGGGCGGTCGTGGGTCCAGTAGTAGTGCGCCACGCGGTAGGCCTGCAGGGCGTGGAAGCCCTTGAAGTACAGCAGCGGCATCGAGTAGTCCCGGCACGCCGGGTCGCGGCTGAGTACTGCCCGCAGGTCCTCGCGGACGGCGACGCTGATCGCCCGGTCGTCGTCGAAGGCGCGCCGGATCAGTTCGCGCAGGCTGAGCGAGGTGATGGTCTCGCTGCCCAGCTTGCTGGCCAGGATGAAACTCAGGGCGTCCTCGAGCCGGGAGTGCGAGAGCACGTTGGTGTGCAGGAAGCTCGCCAGGGCGGGCTCGGCCTGCGCATCGGCTCCGACCTCGGTGCGGATGCGGCTCCACACGTCGTCGCGATGGGTGGTGGTCATATCGGGTGCCTTCGTTCCTTCGAGGATGTTCTGCAAGGCCCGCAGCACGTCCGGCCTGCGGGGGGCGCCGACGATCCGGTGGCGCACCGCTCCCTCACTGTCGAGCAACAACACCGTGGGAGTACGGGAGATTCCCAGTTCCCTGGCCAGGTCGAGGTGCTCCGCGGCGTCGAGTTCGACGTGCGCGACGCCCGGCTCGTGGGCGACCAGCTCGCCGAGGAGGCGGCTGGTGGCCCGGCATGGAGCGCAGACCTCCGAGGAGAACTGGACGAACGTGGCCCGCTCACCGAGCGGACGGCCGAGCCGGGACGGGCCGAGGTCCCCCTCGCGTGCGGGGACGGCGGACGCCACCCGTCCGTCCGTGGCCCGGCGGAAGAGGCCGAAGCCGAGCGCGAGCAGGACGGTCGCGCCGACCACCCACAGCCCGGTCACCGGGAGCCCCCTGCCCGGCGGCCCCGCAGGCGCATGCCGAACAGGTACAGCTCGCAGCCGAGGCAGAAGTCGAACACGGCGTTCAGCAGGGCGGCGCCCAGCGCGAAGCCCGCCGCGACATAGAACAGGGCGTCCAGGCCGGCGAGCGCACCCGCGATCGCGAGCAGGGCGAAGCCGAACCCGACAGCCTGTGCGAAACGTGGCGGACGCTCGTCCTCGAGGTCGGCCGGTTCCTCCAGCCGCGGGCGGATGTAGTGGCGGAAGACCCAGCCGTAGGGCTGGTAGCGCAGGCCGAGCAGGGCGCCGGCGCCGAAGGCGAACGCCTGGACGGCAAGCAGCGGCAGCCCGAGCTGCGGGCCGGCGAGCAGCGTGCCCGCCAGCACCACGGAGGTGACGGCGGCGGCGAAGCGGGGGCCGCGCGGGTCGATCCGGGCGGTCACGAGCGGAGGTGTGGTGGTCGTGCTGGGCATGGTTGGTCCTCTGGTGTCGGGCGGTCGGGGTCGCGCAGCGGGCGCACAGGAGAAGGGTGTCGCCGCTGGTGGACGCGGCGTTCAGGCGGCTGCGGTCAGGCCAGGCTGTGACAACAACACATGCACGAAAGGGCGCGCGGGTAGCTCAGCGATACGGCGAGCCTGCGGCTGGTGTGCATGCGAGGAGGCTAACACGGGCTCGGTAGACCAGACGACTCCCGCGTCCACGGATGAGGAACCCCGCAGGTATGGTTCACCCATGCAAAGGCTTCGGCGGTGGTCGCCCCGTCCGGGAATCCGGACGCGGCTCGTCGCCGCCCTGCTCACCGTGCTCGTGCTGGTGCCGCCTCTGCTGCGCCTGCCCAGGGTGATTGTGGTGGCGTGCTTCGACGGCACGCACCCGCTGTACCAGTGGATCCCGACGAGCGATTTCGCCGCCGGGGTGCACTGCGTCAGCGCCCCCGCGCCGGTGCTCGGCTGGACCCTGATGATCGGTGCCACGCTGATCGTCCAGCTCGCTCTGCTGCCGGCACTGCTTCTGGTCGGCGCGATGCTGCTGCGGGCGGTCCGCCGTCTCGCCGCGATCGTGGATCGCGTCTTGGCGGCAGCCCTGGTGCAGCTCGGCGCGGTCCTGGTCCCGGGCCGGCGGCCGGTGGCCGTCCCGGTCCGAACGCGATTCACCGGTGCGACCCGGACGCGGGAGAACCCGCGTCGCGGGCCTCCGACCTGCCTGTGATGTAGCGCCGCGCCGCACCCGGCGCGGCTTCCTTGCGCCTGTGCGCGCCGGACGGCCTGGTCGCCGTCCCCTCCCTCACCACTCTGGCAGGGCGCCCGTCGCCCGGAATCGAAGAAACCATGTCATCCACCAGGAAAAGTACGTCCACCACTGACCGGCGCGAGGCCCTTCGCCGGCAACAGGAGGCCGACGCGCGCGCAGCGCGACGCACCGGCCTCGTCATCAAGGCCGCCTGGGCCACCGGATTCGCCGTCATCGCCGTGCTTCTCTGCGTCATTGTCTGGGCGGTCGCCCGGCCGGGCTCCGCAGGGACCGCCTCCGGGTCGCTCGTCACCCCGATGGGTGCCACTGACAGCGGAGCCGTCGTGATCGGCAAGCCTGACGCGCCCGTCACGGTCACCATCTATGCCGACTTCATGTGCCCTTACTGCGGGACGTTCGAGCGGGTGAACGGCGACGACCTCACCGCCGCCGTGGACGCAGGCATCGCGAAGCTCGAGATCCACCCGATGTCGTTCCTCGATCCGCAGTCGTCGGGCACGAAGTACTCCACCCGCGCCGCGAACGCGTTCGTCACCGTCGCGAACACCGATCCCACGCTCGCCTGGAACTTCGACCGGCTGCTCTACGCGAACCAGCCCGCGGAGGGCTCGGCAGGACTCACCGACGCACAGCTGGTGGAGTTCGCGCGCCAGGCCGGGGTGCCCGACTCCGTCTCGGCGACCTTCGCCACGCAGCAGTACGTGCCGTGGGTGGATCAGATCACCAACCAGGCCTTCGACTCCGGCGTCACGGGGACGCCGACGGTGAAGGTCAACGGTCAGGTGTTCAGCGGGGACCTGTACAGCGCGGGTGCGCTGGCTGCCGCGATCAGTCGGGCCGCCGGTGCGTGAGCGGTCGGCCACTGTGGCTCCTGATCAGGACCGGGTCGTCGGCGATGCCCACCGGTCCGTCCTCGGCGGTCTCCGCCGGGTGCGGCAGTCGAACGCCTGGATCTTCACCACCATGCTGGCCTCGGCGTGCCTGAGCCTGCTCGCGTCCTTCGTGCTGTCCGTGGACGCGGTGCTCCTGGCGGCGGATCCGCAGGCCGCACTGTCGTGCAACATCAACTCGGTGATCAGCTGTGGGACGGTCGGCGTGTCGTGGCAGGCGAGCCTGTTCGGCTTCCCGAACGCGTTTCTGGGCCTGGTCGCCGAGCCGGTCGTGATCACGATCGCCGTGGCGAGCCTGGGCGGAGTCCGGTTCCCGCGATGGTTCATGCTGTCCGCGCAGGTCGTGTACACCCTCGGGGTCGTGTTCGCCTACTGGTTGTTCTTCCAGGCGTACTTCGTGATTGGTGCACTGTGTCCCTGGTGCCTGCTGGTCACCCTGTCGACGACGCTGGTGTTCACCTCGCTCACCCACGTGAACATCCGCGACGGCAATCTGTTCCTGCCCGAGCGGGCCAGCCGGGCGGCGCGACGGTTCGTCGCCGCGGACCTCGATGCGCTCGCGGTTGCGGTCTGGCTGATGGCGGTGGTGACGATGATCGTCACGAAATACGCGCCGCTGATGACCTGACGGCCCGCCCTCGACCGGGCGCAGTATCACCCGCAAGGGGACAGGTGTCGCGCTGGCGCGGGCGGGTATCGTTCCTCCCGTGCAGAGCGTTCGGCAGTGGTTGCCTCGTCCGGGGATCCGGTCGCGCCTCGCTGCGGGTGTGCTCACGGTGCTCGCACTGGTCCCGCCGCTGCTCCGCCTGCCCAGAGTCAGTGTGGTGGCCTGCTTCGACAGCGGCCACCCGCTCTACCAGTGGATCCCGAACACCTCCGGTGCGGCCTGCGTGAGCGCGCCCACCCCGGTGGTGAGCTGGACGCTGGTGATCGCGGCCACGCTGCTCGTGCAGCTCGTGCTGCTCCCTGCGCTGATCCTCGCCGGCGCGCTCCTGGTGCGGGGCTCCCGTCGGCTCTCCGACGCTACCGGCCGGGTGCTCGCCGCCGCGCTGGTGCAGCTCTCCGGGCTGGTCGTGCCGCAGCGCCAGCCGGCGCCGGTGCGTATCCAGACCGGGTACCCGGGCGTCATCCGGACGCGGGAGAACCCGCGCCGCGGCCCTCCGTCCTGCCTTTCCTGACCTGACTCGACCCTCGCGCTCCGCAGCGCGACCGCGCGCCATCGCGCCCGGGCGGCTCTCGCCGCCAACAGACGTCTATCGGCGGAGATCCCCGCCTCAGTGAAGGACAGCCCCATGACCAGACAGAACCCGACCCCACCTCCCGTGGCAGGCAACCGCCGCGACTCCCTGCGCCAGCAACGCCTGGCCGAGCAACAAGCGGCACGCCGTCGCACCGTCGCCGTCCGCGTCGGCATCGCAGTCGTCGCCGCGGCCGCCATCGTTGGGGTGGTTGCCGCCATCGGCCTCGCGATGGGCTCCTCGCGAGCCTCGACCGACGCGAGCGTGCCGGTCGCCCAGACCACGGCGAGTGCGCCCAGCGCGGTGGACGCCTCCGGCGCCATCGTGTTGGGCAACGCCTCGGCGCCCACCACGGTGACCATCTACACCGACTTCATCTGCCCCTACTGCGGCGAATTCGACCGCGCCAACGGCAGTGTGCTCAGCCAGGCCGTCGCCTCGGGCGGAGTGAAGCTGGAGATCTTCCCGCTCAACTTCCTCGACGACGCCTCGCAGGGGACCAAGTACTCGACCAGGGCTGCCAACGCGTTTGCGACGGTCGCCAACGCCGACCCTTCGGCGGCGCTGGCCTTCTACCAGGCGCTGTACCAGAACCAGCCGGCGGAGAACTCCACCGGGCTGAGCGATCAGCAGATCGCCGATCTTGCCGCCGGCGTGGGCGTACCTGCGGACGTGGTCTCCAGCTTCGCCGACCAGAAGTACGTTGCGTGGCTGGACGAGCTGACCGCGAACCGGCTGCCCACGATCCAGGGCACCCCGACGATCAAGATCAATGGCACGCTGTTCGACGGTGATCCCTACCACGCCGGCCCGTTCGAGGCGGCGCTGGCCAAGGCCCAGCAGGGCTGAGCGTCAGGCCGGGCCGACCAGGCGCGCGGACGCATCCCAGAGCCGGCGAGCAGTCTCGGCGTCGTCGGCCTGGGCTGCGGTGCGGCCGGGCTTGCGCTTCTCGTAGTAGCCACCGGACTGCCAGGTGGTGCCGGGCGTGCCGTCGGCCAGCCAGACGAGCTGGTCGGCGCCGCGGTCGGGGGTGATCGTGAACAGCTTCCGGAGGAACCCGGCGGCGTAGAAGAAGCGCATCGGGCTGTCGGTGTCCAGGGCGAAGTTCGTGCCGACCACCCCCGGGTGGAAGGCCGCCGCGCTGATGCCCTGGTCGTGGAAGCGCCGGTGCAGCTCCCTGGTGAACAGGATGTTCTCCAGCTTGCTCGCCCCGTAGGCGCTCTGGGCCGAGTAGCCGTGTTCGAGCTGCAGGTTGTCGAGCTCGACGCGTCCGGCCAGCCGGGCGGCGACGCTGGAGGTCTGGATCACGCACGCCCGGCTCGCGATGAGCTTGTCCATCAGCAGCGTGGTGAGCAGGAACCCGGCCAGGTGGTTCACCTGGAAGGTGAGTTCGTTGCCGTCCTCGGTGACCTTCCGCTTCGACCCCATGATGCCGCCGGCGTTGTTCGCGAGCACGTCGATCCGCGGGTAGGCGGCGTCCAGCTCTGCCGCGAGCCGTCGCACTTGGGCCAGGGAGGCGAAGTCGGCCAGGTGGTGGGGGGCTCCGAGCTCCTCGGCGAGCGCGGTCGTCTTCTGCGGCGACCGGCCGACCAGGACCACCTGCGCTCCGCGTCCGGCCAGTTCGCGCGCCGCTGCCGCGCCGACACCGTCGCTGGCGCCCGTGATCACGATCGTCTGCTGCTCCATGGAGGCTCCCTTCGCTGCCGCGGACGAGGCTAGCGCGTGGTTTCGGCGTCCCGGCCGCTCTCGACCAGCGCGCCCAGGGCCAGCCGGACGGCGGCGCGCTCGAGCCGGTCCGGACGACCCAGCGCGACGATCGAGCGCACCGAGCGCACGTCGGTCAGGGGGACCAGCACGACCCCCGCCCGCGGGCGGGTGGTGAATCGCGGCAGCAGGGCGCAGGCCACCCCGGCCGCGACCAGTGCCTCGACGACCCGGTTGTCGCGGATCCGCTGCACGATCTGCAGCGCCACTCCGGCGCGGTTCTCGATCGCGATCCGCACCGTGTCGAACGGGAAGCCCAGGGGCACCCCGATCCAGCGCTCGCCCGCGAGGTCGGCTGCGGTGAGAGCGGGCCGTCCGGCCAGTCGGTGGGACGCAGGCAGGGCCACGTCGAGCGGCTCGTGGGCGAGGACGCGGGTAAGCAGGCGGTCGGAGCCGGCGGGTACGTCGGCGAGGCTGTGCCCGATCACCAGGTCGTGGTCGGCCGCCCGGGACGCGAAATCCGCCTCGGCGACGTCCTCGTCGGTGAGCTCCACCTCGACGTCGGTGCCGGCCAGCCGCGAGACCAGACCCGGCACCAGGAACTCCACGGCGCTCGGCAGGCCCGCGATCCGCACCACGCCGGACGGGTGGCCGCGCAGGTCGTCCAGCCCGCGCTGCAGCCGTCCGAGTTCGGTCGCCACTCCCACCGCTCCCTCGGCCAGCAGCCGTCCGGCCGCGGTGAGCCGCAGTCCACGTCCGTCCGGCTCGACCAGCGCCGTGCCGAACGCGCGCTCGGCGCTGCGCAGCTGCTGGCTCACCGCCGATGGCGAGCGGAAGGTCGCCTCGGCCACGGCTGTGACCGTGCCGCGGTCGGCCAGTTCGCGGAGCAGCTCGAGGTGTCGCACATCCATGAAGCCAGCCTAAAGTAAAGATTCACAATCATGCGCTGGTGCTTCAAGAAAACTTCGTGGACGATGGTGTGGTGCCTGTTCGTCATCGCCTGCTCGCCGTCATCGTGGCCGCGCTGTGGGGCGTGAACTTCCTGGCGATCCATGCCTCGCTCGGCCAGTTCCCGCCTTTCTTCCTGGTCGCGCTGCGGTTCGCCCTGATCGCCGTACCGACCCTGCTGTTCGTGCCCCGGCCGCAGGTTCGTCTGCGTTGGCTGGTGGGCTACGGCCTCGGCTTCGGTGTGGCCCAGTTCACGTTCCTCTACTGGGGCATGGCGGCCGGGATGCCCACCGGCCTTGCCTCCCTCGTGCTGCAGGCGTCCGCACCGTTCACCCTGATCCTCGGCGCGCTGCTGCTCGGTGAGCGGGTGCGCGGACGCCAGTGGCTGGGGATCGCGGTGGCGATCCTCGGCATGGCCCTCGTCGGGGCCTCCCGCGCCCAGGCCGCAGCGCTGGTGCCGTTCCTGCTCGTGCTCGCCGGCGGGCTCGGCTGGGCGTTCGGCAACCTCGCCAGCAGGCTGGCCCAGCCGCCGAACCCGCTGCATCTGACCTTGTGGATGTCCGTGGTCGTGCCGGTGCCGATGCTCGCGCTGTCGCTGGTCTTCGAAGGGCCGGGGCAGATCTGGACGGCGCTGGCGGGTTCGCTGAGCGCGTCCGCGCTGCCCGCGTGGGTGGGGCTGGCCTACACCTGCATCATCGCGACCGCGGTCGGTTCAGGGATCTGGACGTGGCTGCTGGCCCGGCACCCCGCCGGCATCGTGGCGCCGTTCTCGATGCTGGTGCCCGTGGTCGGCATCCTCACCGCCGCGCTGGCGCTGGGCGAGCGTCCCACCTGGCTCGAACTGCTCGGCGGCATCGTGGTCGTCGCCGGCGTCCTGGTCGGCGCCCGGCGTCCACCTGTCCCGACCGAACCCGTGCCGCCTTCCGCGCTGTCCGAGTCCGAGCCGGCCGTGACCGGGTGAGGTACTCGCCGATTCGGTAGCGGGGCCGGGTCAGCGTTCGTCCGGGCCTGCGTCCGGCGTGGCGTCCGGGCCCGCATCGGACTGCTTGCGCAGGTCCTCCTCGCGGCGGCGCAGGTCGTCCTCCCACTGCTTGAGCATGCGCTCATGGTCGGAGTTCGACTTCTTCAGGCTCGCCAGGAACTCGGGGTCGTCGTCGGGGGCCTTCGGCCGCAGGTGGGCCGGACGCTCCGTCTCCGGGTAGCCGGCGGTACGGGAGGGCCACGGCACCTGTCTTGGTGGCGCGTTCACCGGGCGGCCGGCGATGAGCCAGGCGATGCCGCCGACCAGCGGGATGACGATGATCAGGAGGATCCAGCCCCACTTGGGCAGGTTCCGCACCCTCGAATCGTCGGCAAGGATCGCGTCGATCAGGCAGAACACGAGGATCACGGCTTCGACGACGAAGGGCAGTAGGCGGATCATTCAGGCTCCCGGGTTGCTGGCGACCACCATAGGCCATCCGGGCCCGATATCAGGCGGCCAGGGCCTTCGCGCGCAACTGACCGCAGAACGCCTGTGCGAGCAGCCGCCCGTTGCGGGAGATCTCGGTGTCCTGAGCGTGCATCGAGCGTCGCATCGTGCGGGCGTCGCCACCGGTGAGTTCAGCCCAGCGCCCCATCAGGTCGGGGGACGCCTCGGGATGGAACTGCACCCCGACGGCCGAGCCGACCCGGAAGGCCTGGTTGGGGTACCGCTCGGTGCTGGCCAGCTGCACCGCCCCGTCCGGGAGCCTGGTGACCGCGTCGGAGTGGGACTCGGCGAGCAGCGTGCGTCCGCCCTCCGCGAGCCGACCCAGCAGCGGGTCGCCGGAGGCCGCCTCGTGCCAGGTCACGGGGTAGGCGCCGTGCTCACCGCCGCCCGGGTGCGAGACCGTCACCTGGCCGCCGAAGGCCTCGGCCAGCAACTGGTGGCCCAGGCAGATCGCGAGCGTGGGGATTTCGGCGTCCACCGCGTCGACCATCAGCTGCTTGAGCGGCTCCAGCCACGAGTACTCGGCACCGTCGTGGGCACTCATGATGCCGCCGAGTACGAGCAGGCCGTCGCCCAGGTCGCCGACCTTGGGCACATCGCGCAGCCACAGCGGAACCGCGCGCACCAGCACCCGGTTGCTCGCCAGCCAGGGGCCGAATCGGTCCACCGGCACATGCGGGTCCGGCTGAACGATCGTCGCGCGCACTGCCCTCGGCATGGCGGGAGGTTAGCGGAGGAATCTGACAGCCACGTTACGGCGTGATGCCGACCCGCTGACGCTCAGGCCGCGGGCACCGACTCCGCGTCCAGCGCCTCCCGAGGATCGGCCACCCGGGTGAGCACGGGCCCGACCTGGTGCGAGACCAGGAGGCTGGCCAGGATCGCCACCAGGACCACGAGCAGGGCGTGCTGGGTGCCGCCGAGGGCTGAGGCGACCACGCCGATCAGTGGGGCGGCGGTGAGCGCCGCGACCGAGCCCATGGACGCCATCACCGACACGCGTCCAGCGGACCGCAGGGGCTCGTCCGAAACCGCCGCGACCGCGATCGGGAAGCACAGCGCCGCGCCGACACCCCACAGCGCCACCCCGATCAGGGCGACCTGCGGGAGGTTGGCCAGCCCGAACAGGCTGACCCCGAGGATGCCGAACAGTCCGGAGAGCTGCAGGCTGGCAACGCGTCCAAGCCGGTCGATCGCCCGGGTGCCGATGATCCGGACGATCGTCATGCAGCCGATGAAGATCGCGAGCACGATTCCGCCGAAGGCCTCGGTGGAACGGAAGCCGTCGACGAAGGCCAGCGAGAGCCAGTTGTTGGCCGCGCCCTCGCTCAGCGCTGCGGCGAAGGCCACCACGCCGATCAGGAGGGTGCGGCGTTCCGTCCAGGCAGACAGCGCGGAGGTCGAGGGCCTGGGCGTCCGGGAGCGGTGGACGGCCGCGCCGGGCATCACCATGCCCGCTGCGAGCGCGGCGAGGCGGAGGGCGCCGACGGCCACCCCGACGACCGCGAACTGGATCGCCACGGGGATGCCGAGCGACGCGCAGGCCGCGCCGAGTGCCGATCCCGCGACCGCTCCCACGGAGAACGCGGCGTGGAAGTGGGGGATCACGGCCCTGCGGTAGGCCTGCTCGATCCGGGCCGATTCCACGTTCATCGGGACGTTCAGCAGGGCGCCCCCGATGCCGTTGATCACGATGCCCACGCCGAAGACCCACAGGGACGCCAGCGGGGGGCCGATCCCCATCAGGGTGAAGCCCGCACTCATCACGACGGTCCCGACCCCGAACACGCGGGCGCTACCGAACCGGGCCACGATCGCAGAGGACGCGAAAACGGTGGCGAGTGCGCCGATCGAGCCGACCAGCAGGATGCCGCCGAGTTCGATGGCGTCCAGTCCCAGCCCGTCCCGGACGCTCGGGATGCGCGCCAGCCACGAGAACGAGATCACTCCGCTGAGCGCGAAGGCGCACAGCAGAACGACGCGCGCACGTTCGTGCGTCGGGCGGGCAAGGAATTGCCTGTACACGGGATTACTCCGCTGGCTAGGAACGACGTTGGGAAGATCCCGTTCCGCAGGCGTCGGAGGGCGAACGTTGGAGGGCAGGCCTCCACCTCGGCCAGCCAGGCTGGACCGCGGCGTCGGGGATGCAGCAATTCCATCAGTCCGGGCCTCTCGCGTCAAACCGAGTCGCGATTGGGTTTGCGCTACCACGGTGATATAGTTCAGTTCTCAACTACTTCTGGAAGCGACGTACGTGACCACCGAGACCACCGCCCCATCGCAGACCGCGGAGAGCATCTTCACCGACATGCACACCGCCTACCGGTTCACCCCGGAAGAGGTCTCCGATGAACAGCTCGCCCGCATCTACGAACTTGCCAAGTACACGCCCACCGCGCTGAACAGCCAGCCGCTGCGGATCACCTTCGTCCGCTCCGAGGGGGCCAGGGCCCGGCTGCTGCCGCTGCTCGCCGAGGGCAACCGGGCGAAGTCGGCGTCCGCTCCCGTCGTGGCCATCCTCGCTGCGGACACCGACTTCCACGTGCACCTGCCGGTGGTCAACCCGCAGTCCCAGGGTGCGCGTGAGCGGTTCGCCGCGAACGACGAGCTTCGGCGTGCGATGGCCACCAACAATGCGTGGCTCGCCGCCGGCGGCTTCATCCTCGCGGTCCGGGCTACCGGCCTGGACGCCGGCCCGATGGGCGGCATCAACGCCGCCGGGATCGACGCGGAGTTCTTCGCCGGCACGTCCCTGCACACGATCATGGTCGTGAACATCGGCCACGTCGCCGATGGCGGCTCCTTCCCGCGCAACCCCCGGCTTGGCTTCGACCAGGCCGTCAGCCTCGTCTGACCGTCAGGGCCGCTCCAGCACGGCGAGCACCTCGGCCAGCACCTTCGGGTGACCGATCGGGAGGAAGTGGCCGGGCACGTCGAGCGTCACGTTGCACGCGCCAGGGAGTTCGCTGCCCTCGGGGACGTGCTCGTCGAAGGTGGTGGCCAGGGAAGTGATCCGGGCGTTCACCGGGTGGGGGTCGCCCAGTGCCACCAGGCCGGGGTGACCCGGCGCCAACGGAGTGACGCTCGGCAGCGGCAGCAGCCGGGCACGGCTCGAGCCGTGGAACGGCGTGCAGATCGTGACCAGCGAGGAGATCCGTCCGTCCGTGTCACCCAGCATCGCGAGCTTGCCGATCAGCCCGCCCTTGCTGTGGCCGACCAGCACCACGTCACGCAGGTCGCGAGCGGCGAGCAGGTCGAGCACCATCGCCGCACCGCCCGCGATCGGGGATCGGTTGTAGCCCAGCTCGGCGACCACGTGCACCCGGTATCCGCGACGGTGCAGCGGCACGATCAGCGGACGCAGGAAGGCCCAGTTCTCGTAGACCCCGGGGAGTACCACCACCGCCCGTCCGGAGCCCTGGGCGTAGTGGTCGGGAGTTGGTGGGGCGAAGAGCGTGCTGGCCCAGACCAGCGCTGCCCACAGATAGTCGAGCGCCCACCACATCGCCATTCGCAACACAGGCCCATCCTGCCTTCCGCGACAGGCTCATGACGCGATCTGGCCACTCGATGCGTCCCGATCGCCCCACCCGTCACATCCCGGCGGTTCGGCGGTCGACTCGCGTCCCCGTGGTAGGAACGAGGGCATGGACGTGCTCGGCGAGCTCTGGACGCGGGCCCTTGCTGCCCACCCGCCACCGGCCCCGACCGTCTCCGCGGTGATCGCCGCAATCGCGGTGGCACTCGTGCTGCTCGTCTGGCCCCCGGTGCGAATGCTGGTGACGGTCTGCCACGAAGCCGGCCACGCCGTCGTCGCGCTGCTGGTGGGACGCAAACTCAGCGGCATCCGCCTGCATTCCGACACCTCCGGGCTCACCCTCAGCCGCGGTCGTCCGACCGGGCCCGGCATGGTGGCCGTGCTCTTCGCCGGCTACCCCGCCGCGTCTGTCGTGGGACTGGGCGCCGCGTGGCTCGCCGGCGCCGGCTACGCCGTCGGGCTGCTGTGGCTGCTCGTCCTGCTGCTCGCGCTGATGCTGATCAAGCTGCGCAATCTCTATGGCGCTCTGGTCGTGCTCGCCACCGGCGTCCTGGTCGGCTTCGTCTCCTGGTACGCGACGCCGACCATGGCGGGCTGGCTGGCCACCGGGCTCGCGTGGCTCCTTCTCCTGTCAGCACCGCGGCCGGTGGTCGAGCTGTTGGTCTCCCGGTCTCCGGGTTCGGATGCCGCCCAGCTCGCGGGCCTCACGCACGTGCCACGGGTGGTGTGGACGCTGCTGTGGCTCGTGCTCACCGTCGGCGCACTGCTGCTGGGCGCGACCTGGCTGCTGGCCGGACTGCTGCCCCGTCCCTGAACGGGAACGGGGACGGACCTGGTGAACGGGAAGGGAACCGTCCCCGTGAACGGGAAGGGGGACGGACCTGGTGAACGGGAAAGGAACCGTCCCCGCGAACGGAAAGGGGACGGTTCCCTTTCCGTTCAGCGCTGTCGGGCGACGAGGTTGACGAACACGTCCTCGATGGACGGGTCGACCTCGGCCACCACGGTGTCGGGGCATCCGGCGGCGACCAGGCGCTGCCGGAGGGACGCGTCGGTGAGCGTCGAGGACGCGGACACCACCGCGTGCAGGGACGCCCCGGACAGGTACGCCTCCTCGATCTCGGGGTCGTTCTCGAGCTGGGGGAGCACCGCGTCCGCGTAGCGGGTGGTGATGTCGAAGATCCGCTGCTCCATGTGGTCGGCGCGGATCTCCGCGGGGCTGCCGTCGGCGATGATCCGGCCTCGGTAGATGAACGCCAGCCGGTTGCAGTGCGCGGCCTCGTCCATGTAGTGCGTGGTCACGAACAGGGTCACGCCCCGGCTGGCCAGGTCGTAGAGCAGGTCCCAGAACTGCCGTCGGGCCACCGGGTCGACGCCGGAGGTCGGCTCGTCCAGGAACAGCAGTTCGGGCTCGTGGATCGTGGCCGCCCCCAGCGCCAGCCGCTGGCGCCAGCCGACGGAAAGGTTGCGGGTGAGCTCGTCCTCGCGTCCGACCAGATCGGCCATCCGCAGCACGTACTCCCGCTGGGCGGCGAACACCTGCGGGTCGAGGTCGTAGACGCCGGCATAGAACCTCAGGTTCTCCTCGACGGTCATGTCCTCGAACAGGGCGAACTTCTGGCTCATGTAGCCGATCCGCCGCTTCACCCGGTCAGCGTGCCGCACCACGTCGACGCCGAGGACGCGAGCCTGTCCCGCTTTCGGACGCAGGGTCCCGGTCAGCATCCGGATCGTCGTGGTCTTGCCCGACCCGTTCGGGCCGAGGAAGCCGAAGATCTGGCCGCGCGGCACGTCCAGGTCGATGCCGTCCACCGCGGTGAAGTCGCCGAAGGTCTTGGTCAGGCCGCGCAGGGAGATGGCGGGTTCGGTGTCGGGTGCAGGGCCCGAGGTGGCGCCGCTCGTTCCTCGCGGCTCCTCGGGGACCCTGTCGGGAGTCTCACTCATCCGTGCCTCCTCACTCGGCGATCCGGCGTCGGGTGGCGACGATGGACGCGCCGAAGATCACCACGGCGAACCCGGCCAGCACGATCATGGGGACGGCCAGCGCCTCGAACCCGCTGCCCTTCACGAAGGCGCCACGCAGCACTTCCAGCGCCCAGGTCAGCGGGATCAGGTTCGTCAGGGGCTGGATGATCGCCGGCATCGACTGGATCGGGAAGATGAACCCGGACAGCACCATCGTCGGGATCATGATGAACATCACCGCCTGCTGTCCTGGTGCCGGGTTCTCGACACCAGCGAGACCAGCAGGCCCAGCCCGATGCAGGTGAGCATGAACAGGGCCAGCCCCACCAGCACGACCCAGAAGTTCCCGTTGAAGGGCACCCGGAACCAGAACAGTCCGCCGGCGGCGACCAGCAGCATCTGCGCCGTCGCGAGGGCCGCGTACGGGGTGAGCTTTCCGATCAGGTACTCGGTGGCGTGGATCGGCGTGACGAACATCTGCTCCAGCGTCCCCGACTCCCGCTCCTTCACCACCGCCTGACTCATGATCGCCATCAGCGAGATCATCATGATCGCCGCGATCAGGCCGGGGATCATCGTGTTCACCGGATCGAGGGTCGGGTTGAACATCACCCGTACCTGCGCGTCGATGCCCGGAGCAGTGACGCTCACCCCTGCTCGGTCATCCGGTCGGCGTTGAACTGCGCGATGATCTGGGACGCGTACCCGCTACCGACGGCGGAGATCTGCGAGTCCGAGCCGTCGACGATGATCCCGATCGGCGCGGTCTCGCCGCGGTCGAGCCGGTCCTGGGTGCCCTCCGGGATGACCAGCGCGACCTTGACGGTGCCGCGGTCGAGCAGCGGACGCAGGTCGTCCTCGGTCGCGGGGGTATGGGTGATCGTGAAGTAGCCCGAGCCGGAGAAGGCGGCCTCGAGCTTGCGCGAGGTGGACGTCTGGTCGAGGTCCACCACCGCCGTGGCGAGGTTGCGGATGTCCACGGCCACCACGTAGCCGAACAGGATCAGCTGCAGGACGGGCATGACCAGCAGCAACCGGATCAGGAGTGGATCGCGGCGCAGCTGGGTGAATTCCTTCCAGATCAGCAGCCGGATTCGCCGGGCACTCATCGCGCGGACCTCCTGCCGTAGAGGACTGAAGAGATCACGAGCATCACCAGCGCGTACACGGTGAGTGCGGCCAGTTCGGGCCACAGCTCCATGAAGCCCGCGCCCTTCAGGAAGACTCCGCGCGAGATCGTCACCATGAACCGCGCGGGGAACAGATAGCTCACCCACTGCAGGAACACCGGGATCTGGTCCAGGGCGAACGCGAAGCCGGAGAGCAGGAAGGCCGGCAGGAAGGCAATCAGCATCGCGAGGATGTTCGCCGTGTCCAGGCTCGGCGCGATCGCCGAGATCACCAGCCCCATGCCGAGGGAGGCGAACACGAACAGCGCCGACCCGAGCGCCAGCGTCCAGAAGTCACCCCGCAACGGGACGCCGAAGATGGAGCGCCCCAGCCCCGTGATCAGCGCCATGTCCGCGAACGCGATCAGCGTCCAGGGCAGCAGCTTGCCGATCATCAGTTCGATCTGGCGCATCGGGCTCACCTCGAGCTGCTCCTGGGTGCCCTGGTCGCGCTCGCGGACCAGCGTCACCGCGGTCTGCTGGACGGTGACGATGGCAAGGATGACCACCATCAGGCCCGGGATCAGGAAGTCCGACGACTTGCGCTCGGGGTTGTACCAGGTGCGGATTCGCGGTTCGAGCGTGCCCAGGCTGGACAGGTCGAGCCCCTGCTGGTCGGCCCACTGGCGGGTCAGCTGCTGGCTGTAGAGCTGGTTGAGCGCCACCGAGTAGGCCTGCGAGACCTTGGCCGCGGTCGGCTCGCTGCCGTCGATCAGCACGGCCACCTGGGCCGCCTCTCCGCCGGCCAGGGTGCGGGCGAAGCCGGCCGGGATCACGACCGCCACCCGGGCGGAGTTCGCGTCGAACGCGGCGTCGACCTGGGCCATCGTGCCGCCGTGTGCGACCACGTCGAAGAAGGTGGATGCCTCGTACCGCTCGACGTAGGTGCGGCTGGTCTGGGTCTGGTCGAGGTCGATCACGATGGTCGGGACGTTCTCGACGTCGAAGCTGATCGCGTAGGCGAACAGCAGCAGCTGGATCACCGGCGTGATCACGACGGCCAGCAGCATCCGCGGATCCCGGGCGAGGTGGCGGAACTCCTTGCGCACGATCGCGCCGATCCGGACCAGTGCGCTCCTCATGACGCCTGCTCCTCGTCGGCAGCCCCGGACGCCTCGGCGAGGTAGGCGAACACCGTCTCCATGTCGGGGGCGACCTCGCGGACGCGACCGGACCGCCCTGCGGCGGCCAGGGCGCCGGTCAGGGCGGCTTCGGGGTCAGCGTCGGCGTCCCAGAGCACGCGGACGACATCGCCGAGCAGGTGCACCGAGGTGACTCCGGGCACGTCCGCAAGGACCGCCATCGCCGCGCGCGGGTCGGGCAGGGACACCTCGAGCAGCTGCCCGGGCACCTGGGCCTTGATCTCGTCGGGACTTCCGGAGCGCTGGATCCGGCCGCGGTCGAGGAACGCGACCTGGGTGCAACGCTCGGCCTCGTCCATGTAGGGGGTCGCGACCAGGACCGTCCTGCCCTCGCGGTGCAGCCCGGCGAGGATTCGCCAGAACTCGCGCCGGGAGACGGGGTCGACGCCGGTGGTGGGCTCGTCGAGCAGGAGCAGGTCGGGTTCGTGCATCAAGGTGGTGGCGAGCATCAGCTTCTGCTTCATCCCGCCGGAGAGGAACTGGGCCTGCCGGGTGGTGAACTCGTCCAGCCCCATGCTCTCCAGCAGGGCCTTGGCTCGGGTCCGGCGATCGGCCCGGCCAACGCCGCGGACGGTCGCGAAGAACTCCAGGTTTTCCATAACCGACAGATCGGGATACATCGAGAACCGTTGGGACATGTAGCCGATCCGCGGGGTGACCTGGTCCCGCTCGGCGGTCACGGAGTGGCCGAACACCTCCGCGGTTCCGGAGTCGGGACGGAGCACGGTCGCGAGCATCCGGATCAGCGTGGACTTGCCGGCCCCGTCCGGGCCGAGCAGGCCGAACACGGCGCCGGCGGGGATGTCGAGGTCGACCTCCGCGACGGCGACGACCTCACCGAAGGTCCGGCGCAGGGCGTGGGCGCGGATCGCGCCGACTCCCTGCGGCGTGGTGGTTGCGGTCATGGCTCAGCCCAGAGCCACGTCCACCGGCATGCCGGCCTTGAGGGTGCCGGAGGAGTCGGAGACCTTCACCCGCACCTCGTAGACGAGCTTGGTGCGCTGGTCCTTGGTCTGCACGTTGTTCGGGGTGAACTCGGACTCGCTGGCGATGAAGCTGACGGTGCCGGTGAACGTCCCGGTGCTGGAGTCGGTGGTCACGGACGCGGACTGGCCGACCTTCACGTCGCCGATCCCGGTCTCGGGCACGAACACCCTGATGAACAGGTCGGTGGGGTCGAGGATCGTCAGCAGCGCCTTGCCGGGAGCAGCGTTCTGGCCGACATTGCTGGTCACCGACACGACCGTGCCGGTGGCGGGCGAGGTGACGGTGGTGTAGCCGAGCTGCACCTTCGCCAGCTTGACGGCCGCCTCGGCCTGCTTCTGCCGGGCCTTCGCTGCGGTGCCGTCGGCGGCGGTCGCGTCGCCCTTCTTCTTGTCGTCCTTTGCGTTCTTCACGGCAGCCTTCGCCGCGTCCACGCCCTGCTGGGCCTGCTGGATCTGTAGCTTCACCGCGGACTGGTCGAGCGTGACCAGCACGTCGTCCTTCGTGACCTGGTCGCCCTCGCTGACCTTGACCGAGGTGATCCGGCCAGCGATTCCGGGGGTGACCTGGTACTGGCCGGCCTCGACCGTGCCGGTGAGCCGGTTGCTGTCCGCTGCGGCGCTGGGCTGGGTCGAACTCCACCACCACCACGCGCCGCCCCCGATCACCAGGAGCAGGACCGCCACGATCACCGGGATCGGCGGGTGCTTGCGCTTCGTATCGCCTGCCATGTTCGTCAACCGTTCGTCGTGTCGGTGCCGGCCGCAGAGCGGCAGCCGGCGATGGTGATCTCCACCGGAACACCTGCGGGCAGCTGTCCGGTGGCTGTGAACTGGACCTCGACCGCGCGGGTGAGGTGGACCTCGTCCGTGGCTACCGAGGTCGGTGGGTACTGCCAACTCGTGCCGATCCGGGTCACGGTGGCCGGAACGGTGGTTGTCGTCCAGTCGCCGGCGATGGACGCGGAGTCGCCGTCGCAGATCTGGGCGAGCTGGGTGCCCGAAAGCCAGGCGGTGACGGTGCTGGGCGCGGACTCGCGAATGCTCACCACGGTGGCTCCGGGTGCCAGCGCGTCTCCGGTCGAGGCGGCCTGGACGACCACGCCGTTCACCGGCGCGACGAGGTTCGTCAGTCCGAGCTGAACCCGTGCGAGCTCGATTGGCACCTGCATCGCGCCTGCCTGGATCGTGGCCACGTCCTGCAGCCCCTCCAGGGTGCCGCGGGCGTCGACGATCTTGGCCTTGGCGTCGTCGAGCTTCTTCAACCCGGCCCGGGCCTGCCGCAGTCCCTTGTCGAGCTTGGGCAGGGCGGCCTTGATCTGCTTCAGTCCCGCCGTCATCTTCTTGATCGCGGCGGTGAGCGCCTGCTTCTGGGCGAGCAACTCATCAGGGACGGGGACGCCGGCCGGGATCTGCGCGATCGCGGCTTCGACCTGCGCGAGCCCGGCCTTCGCCTTGGGCAGGTTCTTGTCGATGGTCCTGCGCGCCTTGACCAGCTTCGCCTTGGTCTTCGTCAACGTGCTGATCGCGTCGACCACCTTCGCCCGGTTGTCGGCGATGGTGGCCTGGTTGTCGTAGGTGGTGTCGATCGCGTCGCCGAGCAGGTCGGGCTGGGCCGAGGCGACCGCCGCATCCGCCTTCGCCGCGGCCAGCTGGGCCTGGAGCGGTGCGGGGTCAATGGTGGCGACCACGTCGCCCGCCTTCACGGTGTCGCCCTGGCTGACCTTCACGGCAGCCAGTCGCGCGGTCGTGCCGATGCTGTAGGTGGTGCCCACCCCGGAGTACTGGTTCGACGCCCGCCCGGTGACCGGGTTGTAGGCGCCGGTGACGTCGGTGAAACCGGCGTCCAGGTTCACCGCGGGGACGGCGAGGTTCGGCACGGTGACCGTCGTCAGGGTGTCGTCGACCGTGCCGGAGACGACCACCCCGGACGGGGCGGACGCGCAGCCGGCGAGCAGGACGAGACCGGTGGCCAGGGCGGCGTAGCGTCGGGCGGTCACGGCTGGGCTCCCATGCTGGCGAGGAAGGCGTCGACCAGCCGGACCAGGCGTGCGTGTTCGGGCGGCGGGGAGGGGTTGGCGCTGAGGAAGCCGTCCAGGGCGACATAGGTCATCACCGGGCCGACGAACATCCGCGAACCCAGTTCGGGGTCGTCGATCCGGAGGATCCCGCGGGCGTCCGCCTGGCGCAGCATGGCCTCGGTGCGGGCGAGCACCTGGCCGGGCAGGGCCTCCCGGAAGGTCTTGCGCAGTTCGGGGACGTGGAACACCTCGCCGAGCACGAGCCGCATCAACGCGATGGTCTCGGGCTGCAGCAGGCTGTTGGTGAGGCGGGAGGCGAAGGCGATCAGGTGCTCGCGGAGGTCGTCGAGGCTGTTGATCTCGTTGGGCGTCGGTGGCACCAGGACGAGCTCCTTCATGCCGGCGTAGAGCACGTCGGCGAGCAGGTCGAGCTTGGTGGGGAAGTAGGCGTACAGCGTCTGCTTGCTCACCCCGGCCTCTGCGGTGACCGCGTCCATCGAGGTGCCGTTGAAGCCCTGGCTGAGGAACAGCTTGCGGGCCGCAGAGGTGATCTGCTCCCGTTTCGCGGCTCGCCGCCTGTCCGTCGCCGTCGGCATGAATCAAACCGTACGGTCCGGTTTGATTGTTGTCAAACCGAACCGTACAGTTTGAGCACTCCGCTGGCTGTCCGGCGGACGATCGCGGTGGCGGTACCGCACGAATGCCTCGCCCCCGGGCACCGCGACGGCCATGCTGTGGCCGGACGCCGCTCCGACGGGCAGCACACTCGCCTCCACCCCTCCCGAAGCCGCCCGGGCCCGCGACATCGACGCAGATGACCGGGGAAGCGCGGTGGCCTTCCGCCCTCTCGTGCGGAGTCTGGGCGAGAATGTGGGCGTGCAACCGGGTGCAGCGATGATCCGTGGCGGCGTCATCGCCGCGATCGTCCTGGCCGTGCTCGGGGCCGCATCCGCCACACCGTGGGTCGTTACCGTCCCCCCGTTCACGATCGGCAACCGCGACCGGCCCGTCCCGACGACCACGCCGATGACGCTCCCGCCGCAGGAGCCGCCCCAGCGCGACCTTCCGGTCGCCGAGACGCTCGAGAAGGCCATGCTCGCCCTGTTCACGGTGATCGTGGTTGCACTGGCCGCACTCGCGATCGGCTGGCTGGTCCGGCGGCTGCGCGCCGCCTGGCGGCCTGAGGAGGACCTCACCGAGCCCGACCGGCTGGACGGCTCCGACGTGCCCGGCGAGGTGGTTGGCGTCGACATCACCTCCCTGGCCACAGCGGTCGCCCGCGCCGAGGCGCACCTCGCAGGCACCCGGCAACCCCGGGACGCCGTGATCGCTGCCTGGGTGGCACTCGAGGACGAGGCGGAACTCCAGGGCGCCGGACGCGATCCCGCCCAGACCGCGACCGAGTTCACCACGGAACTGCTCGCGCGCACGTCCGCCCCCGCGGACGCCGTCGCGGTGCTGCGCGGGCTCTACCACCGGGCGAGATTCACCTCCGGCCCGGTCACGCCGCAGGACGTCGGCAGCGCCCGTGGGGCACTCGCCCGGATCGCTTCGGCGCTCGACGTCGTCCAGGACGGCCACCGGGAAGAGGCTTCGTCATGACCACCTCGGTTCGCGGCCTCGCCATCCGCGGCGTGCTCGCGGTCGCGCTGTGTGCTGCGCTCGGGTTCGGCGGCATCCTCGATCCCACCCATGCCGCGCTGTGCGCGTTCCTGTTGCTGGCCGTCGTCCTGCTCCAGGGACGTCGGCCGCCGCCGCTCGAGGCGGAGTGGCCGAGCCACTCGTTCGGCCACCGCGCCGGCGGGCGGGACGCGGTGAGCGACCTGTCCTGGCAGGTGTTCGGTGAGGATCGGAGGGCCAGCGACCGGATCGTCCGGCGGGCGCGCGACCTCGCCGCGGCCCGGCTCGCGCTCCTCGGCGTGGACCCCGCCGACCCCGCCCGGAGGGGCGACGTGGAGCGGCTGCTCGGCGCGTCCGTGGTCGCAGGGCTCGCCTCAGGGCAACGCCCCACCGCTCGCACCCTGCAGACCTGGCTCGACGCGATCGACAGGCTTCGTGACGAAAGGACCACCCGATGACAAACACCATGCCGGTCGCCGAGGTCGCCCGGCTCGGCCAGGCGATCCTCGCCGAGGTCGGCACCGCTGTCGTGGGGATGCGCGAGACACTTCCGATCGCTCTGGCCACGATCCTCGCGGGCGGCCACGTGCTGTTCGAGGACGTGCCCGGCACCGGCAAGACGCTCGCCGCGCGGAGCCTGGCCACGGCACTCGGGCTCGACTTCGCGCGCCTGCAGTGCACGCCCGACCTGCTCCCCAGCGACATCACCGGTTCGAGCGTGTGGGATCCGCAGCGCGGCGACTTCAGCTTCAGGCCCGGCCCGGTGTTCACCGGACTGTTCCTGGCCGACGAGATCAACCGGACCGCGCCCAAGACCCAGTCCGCACTGCTCGAGGCGATGGCCGAGCGGCAGGTCACGGTCGAGGGCGCGAGCCGTCCACTCACCCTGCCGTTCCACGTGGTTGCGACCTCGAACCCGGTCGAGTACGAGGGCACCTACCCGCTGCCCGAGGCGCAGCTGGACCGGTTCATGGTGCGCCTGGCGGTCGGCTACCCGACCCGGGACGGTGAGAGCGAGGTGCTCGCCCGGCGGATCGCCCGGCAGCAGGAGGCGGCGCCGGTGTCGCGGGTCGTCGACTCGGCCACCGTGCTGGCGATGCAGGCCGGGGTGGAGGCCATGCCGGTCGACCCGGACGTGATCGCCTACTGCGTCGACCTCGCCGCGGCGACCCGGCGGCACCCCGCCCTCGAAGTGGGCGCCTCGCCGCGGGGATCCCAGAACCTCGTGCTGCTCGCGCGCGCGGTCGCCGTGCTCGACGGGCGCGACGTGGTGCTGCCCGAGGACGTGAAGCAGGTCGCCGTCCCCGTGCTCTCCCACCGGCTCACGCTGACCGCGACGGCGTGGGCGTCCGGACGTCGGCCCGAGGCGGTCGTGGCCGACCTGCTCGCGTCCGTGCCGGGCCCCACGACCGTGCGACAGTCCTGATGCCGCCGGACGCGCCGGGCTGGCGGGTGGGCGGCCTGCCCGAAGCGGCGGCCGTCGCCGGCGTCGTCCTGCTGATCGTGGGGCTGGCACTCGGCCGTCCTGACGTCGCGCTGCTCGGGGTGCCGATGCTGCTGGCCACGGTGTTCTCCCGCACCCGGCCTCCTGCCGGCGCGCACGCCGTCGCCGAGGATCCGCCGGACCCGGAGACCGAAGCCGGTGTGGCGTCCACGATCAGGATCAGCGGGGGTGACCTCGCGCACGTCCGGGTGTCCGCAGCGGGGCACCGGACGGCCGAGTTCGTTGCCCGGGTGCCGCCGGACGGCTCGCGAGCCGTCGACCTCCGGCTCGCCTCGGTGCGGACCGGCCCGCAGGAGACGGCGATCGCCGACGTGCGCAGCTACGCGGGGGAGTGGGAGCACGATCCCGTCACCGTCGGCGGCACCCGGCGGCTCGTCCTGCCGTCCTCCATGCCTCTGGCGCACGTGCCCGTGCCGCGGAACCTGCGCGGACTCACCGGCCCGCGGCGCTCACGCCGGTTCGGCGACGGGGGCGAGTTGCGCGACATCCACCCGTTCGCACCGGGCGACCGGCTCCGGCGGATCGACTGGCGGGCCACCGCGCGGCGTTCGCCGAACCTGGAGACGCTCTACGTTCGGCGTACGTTCGCCGACGCGGAGGCCGCGGTGATGCTGGTGCTCGACTCCCGCGACGACGTCGGCACCGACCCGCGCACGTGGCGCCACTTCGGCGAGCAGCGGGTGGACGAGGCGACCTCGCTCGACCTCGCCCGGCACGCGGCCGCCAGCATTGCCCGTGCGCTCGTCGAGCACGGCGACCGGGTGGGCCTGGTCGACCTCGCGCTGGACGCGCGACCGCTGCCGCCGGCGTCCGGACGACGGCACCTGCGCCGGATCCTGCACGGGCTCGCGCTCTCGCACCCGGTGGGGGAGCCGAGCGCGCGGCTGCGTCCGCCGCAGGTGTCGGCGGACGCGCTGATCTACCTGTTCAGCACGGTGCTGGACGACGCCTCGGCGCAACTCGTTCGCACCTGGCGCGGCCTCGGGCACCCGGTGGTGGTCGTCGACACGCTGCCGGACGTGCGCCCGGCCAGCGACCCGCGCCTGGCGATCGCGTGGCGGATCGTGCGAATGGAGCGCGAGCTGCGCCTCGACCGGCTCGCGCGGGAAGGCGTCCCGATCGTGCACTGGGCCGCCTCCGGGAGGGCAGAGGCCGCGGCGGGCCTCGATGCACTCGCCCGGGTCGCCGCACGGAAGCGGGACTGGCGATGAGGACGTGGCTGCTGACCTTGCGCGCGGAGCTGCCGCTGCTGCGCGACCTGCCGGACCCCGAGGCCCGGCCACTGCCCCGGATCGGTGTGGTGCTCGGCCGGACGGTCCCGGGTTGGGTGCTGCGTGCAGCGACCTCGCTTGCGTCGGGGCTGCTGCTCCTGATCGCGACCGGTCGGCTGGCGATGGACGCCGGGGTCGCCTGGACGCTGGTCTGGATCTGCGTCGCAGTGATCGCGGTCTGGCCGTCCCCGTCGATGGCGCTCGTCGCGGTGGTGGCGTCCGGACTGTTCCTGGCGCTGGACGGCCACGGTCCGTTCGACCCCGTCGTGCTCGGGCTGATCCCGCTCGGGTACGCGTCCGTCCGGCTGGGTTGGTGGGCGCAGCGGGTCTCGTGGACCGCCCGCGTCGAGTGGGCCGCGCTGGCCCGCGGCCTGCCGCGGGGGCTGGCCTTCGTGGGTGGCACGGTGGCGGTCGGTGCACTCGTGCTCCCGCTCGCGGGCCAGCCGCTCGGCCCGGCCGTTGTGGCCGGCGGCGCTGCGCTGGCGGTGCTCGCCTGGCTGGTTTTTGCGCGCAGGCCGTAGCTGACCGCCTGCCGGGTGGGGACAGACCGGCCGGTGGCGCGATCCAGCCGCCGCCGCGGTCACACCTGCCACTGGAGTCACAGTCAGGGCCTCAAGCGGTCGAATGGCGTCACCAAGATCAGGCCGTCGGGCCGGGGAGTGCTGCGGTGCCCTGCCCGGAGGCCAACCGCCTCACCGGCTGGCCCCCGGGGCGCTGGCCCAGTGGCGGGTGGTGGTCGAACCGGGTGTGCCACGCCGTCCAGCGCGACCAGCACCAGGCGCCCAACAGCTTCCCGCGCGCGACCTGGCCCGCGGTGACCACCTGGATGCCGGGAGCCGACCTCTCGAACACGTCGTCCAGCCAGACAGCCTCGGAGCCGCCGTGGAGCACGACCCGGGCGACGTCTCCAGTCCGGGCGACGGCGGGATTCCCCCAGCCGTCATCCTGGTCGGGCGCACCGGGCGGTGGTGGGTTCCCAGCGATCGGCCACACCAGGAGGCTAACCGGTGACGGCATCTGGCCGCGTGAGTTGCCGGGTGTGGCGCCTGTGGCAGGTGGGACGGGTCGGGCGGCCGGATCGCGACACGGGTCAGGGGTGGCCCAGTTCCTCGGGCAAAGGGTCCGCGTGCAGGATGGTCAGGCTGGTCACTGCGCGGGTGAGGCAGACATAGAGGCGGCGCAGGCCGGTGAGATGGTCGGGCTCGTCGGCGACGAGACGGGCGGGCTCGAGCAGCAGGACGTGGTCGAACTCCAGTCCCTTGGCGAGCACGGCGTCCACGACCTCGACCCGGACGAACTGGTCGGGATCGGCCGCGTCGTCGCCGAGGACGCGGTGGTCGAGCCCTGTGAGCGCCGCATCGACCGCTCCGACCCAGCCGGACGGGACGATCACGCCCAGCGTGCCCTCCCGGTCCAGCAGCCCGGCGACGGTCGCGGCCACCGCACCGAGCGGTTCGGTTGCCACGACGTCGAGTTCGCCGCGGGCGTGCCGGATCGAGTGCGGGGGAGTGAGTCCCGGCGCGATCTGGGGAAGCAGCCGGGCCGCGTAGTCGATCACCGCACCCGGCACCCGGAAGCCCTCGACCAGTTCGGTGACCGAGGCCTCCGCGTGGCCGACGTGCGCCAGGGCCGCAGGCCAGTCGCGGACGCCCCACGCCGTGGTGGCCTGGGCGAGGTCGCCGAGCAGCGTCACCGAACCGGTACTGGCCCGCCGTCCCGCGGCTCGGAGCATCATCGCCGACAGGTCCTGCGCCTCGTCCACGATCACGTGGCCCAGGCTCGGCACCCGGCTGATCAGGTCGGCCGCCTCGTCCACCAGCACCAGTTCAGCCAGCGTCCAGCGGCGCGAACGCACCGATCGTGCCGGGCTCAGCAGGAGGGCCTGTTCCTCGGCGTCGAGCACGCCGTTCGCAGCCCGGGCCAGGGCGTCGGGCTCGGTCAGCAGCGTGTGCACCACCAGCGGCGCGGAGAGTTTCGGCCACAACTGCTTCGCCGCGTCGACCACCGGACGCGACCGGGCCACCCCGGCCTGGACGCGGTCGTCGGTGGCCTCGCCCGCCTCCTCCAGTTGCAGCAGCACGTGGTGCGCCAGCCGTTGTGGCAGCATCGCCCGCCCGGCCTCGTAGCGGACGCCCTGCTTCGCGATCGACACCATCACCTCCGCCACGGTGCGCGGCTGGAGCCGGCAGCGGCGGTGGCCCCACGGCACCTCCAGCACGGCGGACGGAGCGCTCAGCTGCCCCCAGACGAATCGTCGCAGTACCTCCGCGAGCCGGGCATCGCCCTTCAGCACCGCGACCTCAGCCGCGTCGACGCCCTGCACGGACAGCCCGGACGCGGTGGCCACCAGCGAGGCGATCGTCTCCTGGGTCGCGTCGATCTCCCCGAGCGCCGGCAGCACGTCGCCGATGTAGCCGAGGAACGAATCGTTCGGCCCGAGCACCAGCACCCCCGAACGCGACAGTCGCTCCCGGTAGGCGTAGAGCAGGTACGCGGCGCGGTGCAGGCCGACCGCCGTCTTGCCGGTGCCGGGCGCTCCCTGGATGGCCAGCGAGGTGTCGAGGTCGGTGCGGACGAGCACGTCCTGATCGGGCTGGATGGTGGCGACGATGTCGCGCATCGGGCCGGTGCGGGGACGCTCGATCTCGGCCTCGAGCAGCGCCGACGTGCTGGTGGAGTGGGCGTCGGCGAGGTGTTCGTCCTCGTAGGCGGTGATCGCGCCGTGGTGGAAGCCGAACCGGCGGCGCAGTTCCACGCCCATCGGCTCACCGGGACGCGCCCGGTAGAACGGCAGCGCCATCGGGGCCCGCCAGTCCATCACCAGCGGGTCGCCGCCGATGGCCGCCTCGACGTGGCGGCGCCCGATGTGGAAGACCTCGTCAGCCTCTGCGCCGAGGGCCGTGGCGTAGTCGATCCGGCCGAAGAACAGCGGCACGTCCGGGTCGTCGGCCAGCGACTCCCGCCGCCGGTACAGCTGCTGGCGCAGGAACTGGGTGGACACGTGGTCGCCGCCGATCGCGGTCGTCCAGTCGGCGGCGCGAGCTCGCATCGCTGCGAGCGCTGAGTGCGAGCGCTCCAGGTGGTCTCGCTCGGCGTGCAACACGGCGTCTCCGGGCACGGCTCCTCCTCGGGCTGCGGACGGCGCGCAGCGCTGCTGCGTCCGACAAAGGGAAATGGCGGGTGCGATGCACCCTGCCCGGCGGGTGCGCCCGACGGGCGGCCAGCTGACAGCAGGCTCTGGAAGGGGCCCGACTGTACGCCTCGCGCGCCCCGTCCGCCAGTCGGTGAGTGCTTCGCCGAGTTTGTACGCTGGGCACCATGACGGATCCGGTGGCCGACCTCGCCAGGCGACGCAACGACCTGCCGCTGCCGGACGCCGACACCTCCGTCCCGCTGCCGCGACGACTGCTCACCTCCTGGTGGACGTGGGCCGTGGTCGCGCTCAGCGTCGTATTCCTCGTCGCGCTGCTCTCGCAGTACCTGATGCTCACCGCCGACATCCCGGTGGAGGGCGGGGTGATCCAGGGGATCAACACCGCTGCCATCCGCTCGGCTGCGTGGTACGCCCTGCCAACGCTCGCCTTCTGGACGATCGTGTTCATCTGGGCGGACCGCTACCGTCCGCAGCGGCTGGTGGTCTGGTACCTGGTGCTGGGCTGGGGTGCGGCGATCGCCACCTTCATCTCGCTGCACGTGAACACCTGGGCCGCCCAGCAGCTGGCCGTCACCGGCAACGGTGACCCGGCCACCAGCGCCAGGGCTGCGATCTTCGTGGCTCCCTTCGTAGAGGAGGCCGCGAAGGCGTCGGTGTTGTTCCTGATCGCGATCCTTGCGCGCTACCGGCTCACGTCGAAGGTCTCGATGATCGTGCTCGCCGGCTTGTCAGCGGCCGGTTTCGCGTTCACGGAGAACATCATCTACTACGCCCGCGCGATCATGTACTCCTCGCAGAACATCAGCGTCGGGGACGCCGCTGCCGCGGTCAGCGACCTGGTCTGGCTGCGCGGTTTCTGGACCTGCTTCGGACACCCGCTGTTCACGATGATGACCGGCGTCGGCGTGGCGGTCGCGCTGCGCACCCGGAGCAAGGTGGTGCGGGTGCTGGCCCCGCTGGTCGGGTACGGTGCGGCCGCGCTGCTGCACATGGTCTTCAACTCCCAGGTCAGCCTCAACAACGGGCTGGGTCAGCGGATCCTCTACATCGTGGTCGCCCTGCCGATGGTGCTCGGAGCGGTCATCTACGTCGTGCGCCAGGTTCTCGCGCAGGGCAAGGTGCTCGCCAACCGGCTTGGCGACTATGCACAGCTCGGCTGGCTGCCGGCGAGCGACCCGGTGGTGTTCGCCCGGCAGCGGCTGCGCTGGTGGGCGGTGATGGTGGCGGCCACCCGGGGCTGGAAGGTGTTCAGCGCGACCGTGCGGCTGGAACGGACCCTCACCGAGCTCGCCTACCTGCGGGACGGCCAGGTGCGCGGGATCTACGACGAGGCGGCCACGGTGCGCGCCCGGTACCTGGTGGAGCAGGCGAAGGGCCTGCGGGGTGTCGCGATCGACGACCCGCGGGGACTGAAGCTGAGCCTGCCGCGGCTGCGCCGGCCCAGGCCGGTCACCTACGTGCCCCCCTCCTACCCCGGCCCGGCAGGAATCGGCGGCAACTGGCCAGCACCGGTCGGCCAGCCGCCGATAGGATCGCCTGGATACTCGGCTGTCGACCCCACCTGGGGGCCGCCGAAGGGCTAGGGCGTGGGGGAGGGAGCGATGGACGCTGACACGCTGTCCGCTTCCCTGGAACACCTGCGGGACGCGCTGTCCGGCGTCCGGCTCCCCCTGGACCTGCCCGCTTCCGCCGATGCCCGAGATCGTGCCCGGCGCTGGGTGGCCCAGCTCGACGACTACGTGCTCCCGCGCCTGGCCCGCCTGGACGCGCCGCTGCTCGCGGTGATCGGGGGCTCGACCGGAGCCGGGAAGTCCACGCTGGTGAACACCCTGCTCGGCCGCGAGGTGAGTGCGTCCGGCGTGATCCGGCCGACCACCCGCTCGCCCGTGCTCGTGCACCACCCCGCCGACGCCGCCTGGTTCGCCTCGGAGGCGATCCTGCCCGGCCTGGCCCGCAGCACCGGCACCGCCCACGACCCCCGCACGCTGCAGGTCGTACCCGAGCGCTCCATGCCCCGGGGCCTCGCCATTCTCGATGCACCCGACATCGACTCGGTCGTCGCCGAGAACCGGGCCCTGGCCGGCCAGCTCCTCGCCGCCGCCGACCTGTGGCTGTTCGTCACCAGCGCTGCCCGCTACGCCGACGCGGTGCCGTGGGACTACCTGCGCTCCGCGGCCGAGCGGCACGCTGTCGTGGCCGTGGTGCTCGACCGCATACCTCCGGCGGCGATGGACGAGGTGCCCGCCCACCTCGGCCAGATGATGGGGCAGCGTGGTCTGGGCCGATCGCCGCTCTTCGCCGTCCCCGAGACCGAGGTGGACGCGGACGGCCTGCTGCCCGACGCCGCGGTCGCGCCGATCCGGGACTGGCTGGCCGGGCTCGCCGCCGACGCGGTCAGCCGCAGCGAGGTCGTGCTGCAGACCCTCGACGGGGCGATCGGCGCGCTGGCCTCCGGGGCGCCGGCAGTGGCCACGGCGATCGAGGAGCAGGTGGTCAGCCTGGAGACACTGCGGGCCGACGCCGAGACGACCTTCGCCGAGGCGGTCCGCAGCGTGGGCGTGCAGACCGCGGACGGCACGCTGCTGCGCGGCGAGGTGCTTGCCCGCTGGCACGACTTCGTCGGCACCGGCGAGTTCTTCCGTGCGGTCGAGCAGAAGATCGGCTGGCTCCGTGACCGGGTCGTGGCCGCGGTGAAGGGGGAGCCGAAGCAGGCAATCGAGGTGAAGGCTGCCGTCGAGTCCGGGCTCGAGGTGCTGATCCGCGAGGAGGGTGAGGCCGCAGCCCGGCGGGTCGAGTCCGCCTGGCAGGCCCATCCCGCCGGACGCCAGGTGCTCGCGTCCGGGGCGGGTGACCTGGGGCGTGCGTCCGACGACTACCCGGGCGCGGCGGCGCGGGCGATCCGCGACTGGCAGGGCGACGTGCTCGACCTGGTCTCCACCGAGGGGGCTGCGAAGAAGTCGACGGCCCGCTTCTGGGCGCTGGGCGTCAACGGTGTCGGCGTGGCGCTGATGATCCTCGTGTTCAGCCAGACCGGCGGACTGGTCGGGGCCGAGCTCGGGGTGGCCGGCGGTACCGCGATCCTCGCCCAGCGCGTGCTGGAGGCGATCTTCGGTGAGGACGCCGTCCGGCGGCTCGCGAAGAAGGCCAAGGCCGATCTGGACGCCCGGGTGGAGGCGCTGCTCGCCATCGAACTCTCCCGCTACCTGGCGGCCCTGGACGCCGTGGACGTGCGACCCGAGCAGGCCGGCGAGGTGCTTGCCGCCGCCGCTGAGGTCGACGCAGCGCGCCACGGGCTGCGGTCCTCTGGTGCCCCGGTACCGCAGGCCCGGGTGCTTCCGGCCGGAACCGGCAGGCCGTTGCTCCCGACCGGGCGGCCGCAGGGTCCGGCCGAGCTGGCCGAGTCCGTGGCCGCAGAGTCCGTGGCCGCCGAGCCGTCGGCCACCGTCGAGGGCGAGATCCTCGACCCCGGGGAGCACTCGTGAGCGCGGCGGAGGACCGGCTCGCTCCGCGCGTGCGGGCGCTCGGTGAGGCCGTCGCGGCGGCCGAAGGGCGGGCGGACGCCGCGGTGCTGGAGAAGGCGCGGGCCGTGGTGGACCGGGCCGGAGCCCGGGTCGCGTTCAGCGGCAGCTACACCGTGGTCGCACTCGCGGGAGCCACCGGCTCGGGCAAGTCGAGCCTTTTCAACGCGCTCACCCGCACCGACCTCGCACGGGTGGCGGTGCGGCGTCCGACCACCTCGAAGGCGATGGCAGTGAGCTGGGGGAGCGAGTTGCCGCACGAGCTGCTGGACTGGCTCGACGTGACCGGCCGCCACCTGGTGCCGTCCGGCCCGCACGAACTGTCCGACCTCGTGCTGCTGGACCTTCCCGACCACGACTCCACCGAGGTCTCCCACCGGCTCGCGGTGGACCGCCTGGTCGACCTCGTCGACGCGCTGATCTGGGTGGTCGACCCGGAGAAGTACGCGGACGCCGCGTTGCACGACGGCTACCTCAAGCGGCTGGCGCCGTATGCGGAGGTGATGATGGTCGTGCTGAACCAGTCCGATCGGCTCGCGCCGGAGGAACTGGACCGGTGCCTGAGCGACCTGCGTCGGCTGCTCGACTCGGAGGGCTTGCGGGCCACTCCGATCATGGCCACGTCCGCTCTGCGCGAGACCGGCGTCAAGGAACTGCGGGAGGCCCTGGCTCGTACCGTGGCGGCGAAGCAGGCGATGGTCCGCAGGTTGTCCGCGGACGTGGGCGTGGCGGCGCGGACGCTCGGCGACGACCTGGGCGGCGGAGCGGTGCCGGTGCTCGACACAAAGCTGAGGGAGCGGGCGATCCGGGGCCTGGGCGAAGCTGCCGGCGTCCCCGTGGTGGTGGACGGGGTGCGCAGGGCGTGGCGGCGCCGGGGTTCGGTGGCGACCGGCTGGCCGTTCGTGACCTGGTTCGCGCGGCTGCGTCCGGACCCGCTGAAGAAGCTGCGACTCGACCTGAAGCCGGGAGAGCACAGCCCCACCGAGGTGAACCGCACCTCGCTGCCGAAGGCGACCTCGGTGCAGCGGGCGCGGGCCGAACAGGGGCTGCGCGAGCTGGCCGACGGCGCCTCGGACGGGCTGCCGCGCGGCTGGGCCGACGCGGTGCGGCTGGCCGCCCACGGGCGCGAGTCCTTGCTGTTCGACCGGCTGGATGCCGCGATCGCCGGCACCGACCTGTCCGTGCGGCGGGGAACCTGGTGGTGGGCGCTGTTCGGCGTGGTGCAGTGGCTGCTGATCGCGGCGGTGCTTGCCGGGGTGGTCTGGTTGTTCTCGGGACCGGTGCTGGCCTGGCTCGGGTTCCCGCCGTTGCCGCAGGTGCTCTGGTACCACGTGCCGGTGCCCACCTGGCTGCTGGTCGGCGGCGTGCTCGGCGGGGTGCTGCTCGGCGTACTCGGGCGGGCCCTGGTCGAGATCGGGGCGAACGGGCACGCCCGGGTGGCCCGGAAGAGCCTCGACGCCGCGGTCGGCGCGGTGGTGGCCGAAGCGGTGCTCGACCCCGTCCAGGCCGAACTCGACCGCTATGCCAGGGCCAGGGACGCCGTCCGGAAGGCCGCCGCAGCGTAGGACAACGAACGGGGGCGGTTCCGAACTCGGTCCATCTTCCCGGGCGGACGCCCCGCGGGGGCACCCTGCAGGTTCGCCCGGGTTGGCTGGCAGTTCGCTGGAGGTCCGGGCCGAACACTTCGCCACGCGGAGCCGGATCCCTATCGTCGGGATCATGCCAGCCAGAGTGATCCCCGCCGTCGCCCTGCTCATCGTGTTGATGGTGAGCGGGTGCGGGACGCTGCGTCCCGGTTCCCCGTCGAGTGGGACGCCGACGTCCGGTCCGTCCAGCCCGGCGGTCGGCACGACCCACGAACAGCTGGAGTCCGGCGGACGCCAGCGCACCTTCGCGCTGCACCGACCGGCCGTGGCCGCCCCGGCGTCGGGCTACCCGCTGGTGGTCATGCTGCACGGAGGATTCGGGAGTGGGGCGCAGGCCGAGGCCGCCTACGGCTGGGACGCGCAGGCCGACAGCGCCGGCTTCCTGGTCGCCTACCCCGACGGGGTGAACCGGGCCTGGAATGGCGGGGGTGGCTGTTGCGGACAGCCCGGGCGGCAGGGTGTCGACGACGTGGCCTTCATCGAGGCAATGGTCGCCCGGATCGGCGCGGAGGTCGCGATCGACCCGGCCCGGATCTACGCCACGGGAATGTCGAACGGCGCGATCATGACCTACCGGCTGGCCTGCGAGAGCGACCTGTTCGCGGCTGTCGCCCCGGTCGCGGGAAACCAGCTGGTCGACTGCGCGGACGCGAAGCCGGTCTCGCTGCTGCACATACACGGGGCTGCCGACACCCATGTGCGGCTGGACGGCACGCCGGGCGTCGGTGTCGCCCGGATCAGTGGGCCACCGGTCGCGGACGTGGTGGACGCCTGGCGCCTGCGGGATTCCTGCGGCGCGTTCCGGAACTCGACGGAGGGTGAGGTGAGCACGTCGGTGGCGGCCTGCCCGCACGGTCGCGTCGTCGAACTGGTCGTCATCGCCGGCGCCGGGCACCAGTGGCCGGGCTCGTCCAGCAAGGGCTATCCGGGAGCCGATCCGCCGTCCCGGGCGCTGTCCGCCACCGCGACGATCTGGGCGTTCTTCGCCGATCACCCGAAGGTGTAGGAGCGCGCCTGGTCAGGTGAGGCCGGCGACGAGACTCGCCGAGGCGCGCTCGGCGAGTTCGGAGACCGTCGCCAGCGGGGGCGCCACGGTCGAGTTGTCGGAAGTCGCCCTCGAGGACGCCGAGGGTGAGCGATGCGGCGGTGCCGGCGCGCTCCGCGTCCCCGCACATAGCCCTCGTGGGCTGATCCCGTCCGGCCCTGTCCACAGGCGGTCGGTCATCCACAGGACGCGAGGTCGCCTGAACCGTACCGGGCCCGGGTGCCGATACTCACCACCGACATCGACGGAGGGAATCGGCATGGAGGCAGCGGTCTGGATCACCGGCAACGTGGGCAGCGAGGTGGAGGTGAAGGAGTTCCGGGAAGGGGTCACTTACGCCAGCTTCCGGCTCGCCTGCACGCCGCGGTTGTGGCGGGGCGGGCAGTGGGGCGACGACGAGACCACCTGGCTGGGGGTCGTCTGCACCAAGGCGTTGGCGCTGAACGTGAAGTCGAGCCTCGGCAAGGGCGATCCGGTGGTGGTCGTGGGCCGGTTGCGCACCGAGCGCTGGACAGACCCGCAGGGGGTGCGGCACGAGCGGCTCCGGCTGGACGCGCAGTCGGTCGGCCACGACCTGTCCCGGGGCACCTCGGTGTTCCGGAAGTCGACCAGGGTGGCGGCGGACGACCAGGAGGTGAACATCGGCGAGCTCATCCTGGCCACCGAGGAGCAGGACAGCGTCGAAAACGGCGAGCCGAAGCCGGGGGAGGATGCAGCCTGAACAAGGCCACCTCGCCCCCGGACGATCGGGTCCGGATCAGCGTGCCGCTTGACCTTGACGCTACGGCAGGGTTTCCACTGGACGCGGAGGTGGTCGGGATGACCCATCAAGACATCGATCCGCTGGTGGTGGACAGGCTGAGGCTGGCCCTGGCGGCGGATTCGGCGTCCGCCAGGTTGCAGACCGCGATGGCTGCGGGCCTGCGTCCCCACGATGCCTACATCGATCCGATCGTGACCCGGTTCGCGGTGGAACCGGACTTCTTCGTGCGCGACATGCTCACCTGGGCACTGGTCCAGCACGACCGGTCGCGCACGCTGGAGCGGGTCCTGCCGGAGCTGCACTCGGCCTTTCCCCAGGCTCGGAGCCAGGCGTTGCACACGCTGTCCAAGCTGGGTGATCGACGCGCGTGGCCCGCGATCACCACCGAACTCCTCGCTGACACCGAGGATGAGGTGGCCCGGACCGCGTGGCGCGCGGCGGCCACGCTGGTGCCGCCGCACGAGGCCGCAGGGCTCGCCGAGTTCCTCTCGACGCAGTTCGGGCTGGGCGACCGCGTGACGCAGCGGAGTCTGAGCCGCGCCCTGGCCATGCTCGGCGACGGCGCGACGACGGTCATCGAGCGGGGACGGCTGCACAGGAATCCTGCGATCCGCATGCATGCCATCGCCACCGAACGGCTGATCAGGAATCCCGACGAGGGCTTCGACGTCGCCATCATCGCCGCCCAGCGGATCGTGGCGCTCAACGGCGCCCCGCTCGTCGAGGACGTCGAGCTGTAGCCAGGTGTCCCCCCGACCGGCCGGAGTGCACCAGCGCCCCGACCGGCGATCGGGATCCGACGGCGAGGATCAGTCGCGAGTGAGCCGGCGGTGCTTCGTCCGGTGCGGACGGGCCGCCTCGGCACCCATCCGGGCGACCTTGTTCTCCTCGTAGTCGGCGTAGTTGCCCTCGAACCAGAACCACACCGCGTCGTCCTCGTCGGTGCCCTCCCACGCCAGGATGTGGGTGGCGACCCGGTCCAGGAACCAGCGGTCGTGGGAGATCACGACGGCACAGCCCGGGAACTCCAGCAGGGCGTCCTCCAGCGACTGCAGGGTCTCCACGTCCAGGTCGTTGGTCGGCTCGTCGAGGAGCAGCACGTTGCCGCCCATCTTCAGCGTGAGCGCGAGGTTCAGCCGGTTCCGCTCACCGCCGGAGAGGACGCCGGCCAACTTCTGCTGGTCAGGCCCCTTGAACCCGAAGGACGCCACGTAGGCGCGCGAGGGCATCTCGAAGCTGCCCACCTTGATGTGGTCCAGACCGTCCGAGACGACCTCCCAGACGTTCTTGGCCGGATCGATGCCGGAACGGCCCTGGTCGACGTAGGAGAACTTCACCGTGCCGCCGACCTTGAGGCTGCCGGAATCGGGCTGCTCCTCGCCGACGACCATCTTGAACAGGGTGGTCTTGCCCACGCCGTTCGGGCCGATGATGCCGACGATGCCGGCGCGCGGGAGGGTGAAGCTGAGGTCCTCGATCAGCACCCGGTCGCCGAACCCCTTGGTGAGCGTGGTGGCCTGCAGCACGTCCGAGCCCAGGCGCGGGCCCGGTGGGATGTTGATCTCGGCGAGGTCCACCTGGCGGTTACGCTCGGCCTCGGCCGCCAGCTCCTCGTAGCGGGCCAGGCGCGCCTTGTTCTTGGCCTGGCGGGCCTTCGGGTTCGCCCGCACCCACTCCAGTTCCTTCTCCAGGATCTTGGCGCGCTTGGCGTCCTTCTTGCCCTCGATCTGCAGCCGGGAACGCTTGGTCTCCAGATAGGTGGAGTAGTTGCCCTCGTAGGGGTGCAGCTGGCCGCGGTCGACCTCGCAGATCCACTCCGCGACGTTGTCCAGGAAGTACCGGTCGTGGGTCACCGCGAGCACGGCGCCCGGGTAGCTCTTCAGGTGGCCCTCGAGCCAGGCGACGCTCTCGGCGTCCAGGTGGTTGGTGGGCTCGTCGAGCAGCAGCAGGTCGGGCTGCTGCAGCAGCAGCTTGCACAGCGCGACCCGGCGACGCTCACCACCCGAAAGGATGTCCACGATGGCGTCGCCCGGCGGGCACTGCAGCGCGTCCATCGCCTGCTCCAGCTGGGAGTCCAGGTCCCACGCCTCGCGGTGGTCGAGATCGGTCTGCAACTCGCCCATCTCCGCGAGCAGGGCGTCGAAGTCGGCGTCCGGCTCGGCCATCGCCATCGAGATCTCGTTGAACCGGTCGAGCTTGGCCTTGGTGTCGGCGACGGCCTCGTGGATGTTCTCCAGCACGGTCTTGCCCTCGGTCAGCGGGGGCTCCTGGAGCAGGATCCCGACGGACTTCTCCTTGGCCAGCATCGCGTCGCCGTTGTCAGGAGTGAGCATCCCCGCCATCAGCTTGAGCATGGTCGACTTGCCCGCCCCGTTCGGCCCGACGACGCCGATCTTGGCGCCCTCGAAGAAGGAGAGGGTGACGTTGTCCAGCACGAGCTTCTCGCCCAGCTTCTTGCGGACGTTGTGCATCGTGAACACGAATTCGGGCATGCGGATCTTCCTCGAGGAGTGTGGAGCGGCGCCCAGTCTATGACAGCCGCGCCGCACCGCCGAGTCGTCAGACTCTCAGCGGGCGGCGGCGTGCGGAGACTGTGACACGTCGGTGCTGCGGGAGCTGAGGAGTTCGGCGAGCGTCAGGGCCCGGCGTCCCGCCAGGTCGGCGAGCTGGAGGCGGCAGGAAAAGCCGTCGGCGAGCAGGACGGCGTCGGGACCGGCAGCCTCCACCGCCGGCAGCAGGTGCGCGTTCGCGACCGCCACGGACGTCTCGTAGTGGCCACGCTCGACACCGAAGTTGCCGGCCAGGCCGCAACAGCCGGAGACCGTCACGACCCGGGCGCCGGTGCGGGCGAGCAGGCGCTCATCGGCCGCCCAACCCAGCACCGCCGAGTGGTGGCAGTGTGGCTGGGCGACCACGGTGGTGCCGGTGAGGTCCGGAGGCGTCCAGTCGGTTTCGGTCAGCAATTCGGCGAGCGTGCGGACGCCGGCCGCGACCTCGGCCACTCGCGGGTCGTCCACCAGGTCGGACGCGTCGCTGCGCCACACCGCCGTACAGGACGGTTCCAGCCCCAGCACCGGCGTCCCGGCAGCGACGATCGGATGCAACACGTCCAGCGATCCCCGGATCAGGCGGGCGGCGTGAGCGCGCTGGCCGGTGGTGATCCAGGGCAGCCCGCAACAGGCCGTGCGGCGCAGCACCGTGGGCGCGAACCCTGCCTCGACCAGCACGCGCAGCACGGCGTCCAGCCGGGTGGCGTCGAGCGTGTCCGTGAACGAGTCCACCCAGACCACCAGGGCTCGCCCTTCGGGTGAGCGGGCCGCGCGCCCCTCACCGAATCGGGCTGCCCTCCGGTTGAACCGCGGCAGCGCCCGACGTCCATCCACCCCGGCGAGCCAGGTGGCGGCCCGCCCGATGCCCGGAGCGGCGAGCAGGCCGTTCACGACGGCGGCAAGCCCCGGCACGCCGGTGACCAGGCGTCCCCAGGTGGGCAGCCAGCCGAGCGTGTAGTGGCTGCGGGGCCGGGGCCGGAACCGGTACGCCTCGGCCAGCACGCGCGACTTCAGTGCGGCCACGTCGGTGCCGGTCGGGCACTCGCTGGCACAGGCCTTGCAGGACAAGCACAGGTCGAGCGCCTCCTGCACCTGCGGTGCCCGCCAGCCGCCGGTGACGAGGGTGCCGTTCACCATCTCCTGCAGCGCGCGGGCGCGGCCCCGGGTGGAGTCCTGCTCGCGTCCGGTGGCCTGGTAGGACGGGCACATCACCCCGCCCGTGTCGGCCAGGCACTTGCCCACCCCGGTGCACCGGTGCGCGGCCGCGGTGAAGCCGACGTCGAGCCGGGGCAGCCGCGAGCCGACCGCCGCAGGGAGCCGCAGGTCGGCGTCCAGGGGACGCGGATCGACCAGCACCCCCGGGTTGAGCAGGTTGTCGGGGTCGAAGATGTGCTTCACCGCCGCGAACAGTGCCAGCGCCTGGGAGGAGTACATCCGGCCCAGCAGCTCCGAGCGGGCGCGGCCGTCCCCGTGTTCGCCCGAGCACGATCCGCCATAGCCGGCGGCCAGTTGGGCGGCCGCCTCCACGAACGACCGGTAGCCTGCGACGCCATTCGGAGAGGACAGCTCGAAGTCGATCCGGACATGCACGCAGCCCTCGCCGAAGTGGCCGTACGGCAGTCCGTGCAGGCCGTGGGCGGCGAGCAGGGCGTCGAAGTCGCGCAGGTAGGCCCCCAGTGCTTCGGGCGGGACGGCGGCGTCCTCCCACCCGGCGTGGGCGGGTTTCGCGAGGCCGACCGCGGCCAGCCCGGCCCCGTCCGCGCGGATCCGCCACAGCCTCGACGCCAGCGCCCGGTCGGTGACCACCTCCGCGTCGAGCCCTCCCGCGGCCGACAGCACCGCCGCGGCCCGCCCGGCGAGGTCGTCGGGATCGGCATCGGTGAGCTCGATGAACAGCCAGCCCTCGCCGGCGGGCAGCGGCGGCACGGCGGAGGCTCCGAGCCGGCGCCGGACCACCTCCACGATCCGCCGGTCGAGGCCCTCGACGGCGGTGGGGCGGAACGGCAGCACCCGGGGCGTGGCGTCGGCGGCCGACGCCATGTCCGGGTAGCCGATCACGACGAGCGCGGCGTGCGGGAGGTCGGCGACGAGCCGCAGCCGGGCGCCGGTGACGACGGCGAGCGTCCCTTCCGAGCCGGCCAGGAAGCGGGCCACGTCGAACCCGTGTTCGGGGAGCAGGTGCTCGAGGCTGTAGCCGGAGACCTGGCGCGGGAACCGGCCGAACTCGGTGCGGATCACGCCGAGGTTGGCCTGCACGAGGTCGTGCAGGGCGGCCAGGGAGGGGGAGTCGCCGGGGCCGCTGCCGGACGCGAGAGCGAGACGCTCGCCGCTGCCGGTGATCACATCGAGGCCGAGCACGTTGTCGGCGGTGCGGCCATAACCGAGCGCCCGGGCGCCACAGGCGTTGTTGCCGATCATGCCGCCGACGGTGCACCGGTCGGCCGTCGACGGGTCGGGTCCGAAGCGCAGCCCGTGCCCGGACGCTGCGGCGGTCAGTCGGGCGGGCACCACCCCGGGTTCGACGATCGCCGCCGGTGCGGAGGGGTCGATGTCGGTGATCCGGTCCAGCCGGGAGCAGTCGACGACCAGCCCGCCGCCGATCGCGTTGCCGGCGATCGACGTGCCGGCGCCGCGGCTGGTCAGGGGCAGGCGGGCGTCGCGCGCCGCGTCCACGAGGTCGCGCAGTTCGGCGACGGAACCCGGTCGCGCGACGGCGGCCGGGGCCATCCGGAAGAGCGAGGCGTCGCTGCTGTAGAGCGCTCGCGTGAGCGTTGTCGTGTCCAGGTCGAATCCGGCCGCCGCCAGCGCGGCCACCTTCCCGGTGAACGCTGCGGCCGCCACGGCCTCAGTCTGTCACGCGGGAGACCGCCTCCATGGCCCGGCCCAGCGCTTCGAAGTCGTCGGGGTCGACCCGATCCACCAGCGCGCGGCGCACCGACTCGACGTGGCTGGGGGCGGCGTCCACCAGTAGCCGGTAGCCCGCAGGAGTCATGATTGCGTTCACGCCGCGCCGGTCGGACGGGCACGCGACCCGCTGCACCAGGCCCTTCGACTCCATCCGCGAGATCGTGTGGGTGAGCCGGGACCGGGACTGCCGTACCCGTTCGGCGAGGTCGGACATGCGCAGCATGTGCCGCTCGCACTCGGACAGGTGCACCAGGATCTCGTACTCGCCGAGGTCGAGGCCGAACGGACGCAGCTCCGCGTCCAGCCGGTCGTTGATCCGGGCCACGCCGTTCAGGAATGACCGCCAGATCCGCTGCTGCTCGGCGCTCAACCAGCGGGGCTCCACCTGCGTAGTCATCCGCTGAGGATATCAATTCAGTTCACATTTCAACAACTGGACGAAAAGGGGACGGTTCTCCTTTCCGTCCACACCTTTCGTCCAGATTGCGCACGGGCGTTCGTGGACGCGCGGGTCGGGTGTGGGGATAGGCTCGTGATCGCCCCCTCCGATGGAACTCCGATAGGGGAACTACGTGATCGAAGTGCTGAGTGCGCGCGGACTGATGGCCGCACGGTTGGCCGGACGGTTCGTCGGGGGAACCCTCGACGAGCTCCGTCGACGGGTCCGCGTGGGCACCAACCTGCTCGAGATCGACGAGTGGGCCCGGGAACTGATCGCCTCGGCCGGGGCCGTGTCGTGCTACGTCGACTACGCGCCCCCGTTCGGACGCGGGCCGTTCGGCAAGGTGATCTGCACTTCGGTGAACGATGCGGTGCTGCACGGCCTGCCGCACGACTACACGCTGCAGGACGGCGACCTGCTCAGCCTCGACTTCGCGGTGTCCATTGACGGCTGTGTCGCCGACGCCGCCACCAGCTTCATCGTGGGCGATCCGGTCGACCCGGCCGACCAGCGGATGATCGACGCCACCCGCACCGCGCTGGCCGCAGGCATCGCGGCAGCCGGGCCGAAAGCCCGGGTCGGCGACATCTCCGAGGCCATCGGGACGGTGCTGCGCGCGGCGGGCTACCGGGTCAACACCGATTTCGGCGGCCACGGCGTGGGCAGCACCATGCACCAGGATCCGCACATCCCCAACGACGGACGCGCCGGACGCGGCCTGCGCCTGCAGCCGGGGCTGCTGCTCGCGATCGAGCCGTGGGTGATGCGCGACACCGACCGACTGGTCACCGACGACGACGGCTGGACGCTGCGCAGCGCCACCGGGTGCCGCACGGCCCACTCGGAGCACACCGTCGCGATCACCGACCGCGGGGTGGAGATCCTGACCCCCCATTCCTGATTCGACCTCCCGGACGACCACGGGCTCCGGGCTCGCGCGCTGCGGCGATGCGCACGGCGGATCCGGTCTGAACCCGGCGAATGCTCGCGAACGACTGCGGAGAGTACGTAGCGGGATCCCCGGCGGCACGGTTCCTACGCAATAGACTGCGGAGACAGTCCAGCGGGGGATGTGAGGGAAATGGCACCTTCGAGCATCGACGTCGACGCACTGGTTGGGGCGGCACCGCCGTCCGCGGGGGCACTGTTCCGCTGGCGCGTCGAGCAGACCCCTGCGAAGGAGGCGTTCCGCTACCCGGACGCCCATGACCAGTGGGTTTCGATCGACTGGACCGAGACCCGGAGCCGGGTGGACGCCTACGCCGCCGGCCTGCTCGCCCTCGGCCTGCAGCGTGAGCAACGGGTCGCGATCGTCTCCAACACCCGGATCGAGTGGATCCTCACCGACTACGCCATCAACTGCGCGGGCGGTGCGACCACGACGATCTACCCGAACACCCAGGGCAGGGACTTCGCGCACATCGTCACCGACTCCGGCTCGGTGATCCTGGTGGCGGAGAACGAAGAGCAACTCGCCAAGCTGGACTCCTCGGCGGAGGCCGAGGCGCAGGTCCGCCACGTCATCCTCTTCGACGGCGAGGGTGACGGTGAGCGGGTGCTCACCCTCGACCAGCTGGCTGAACGGGGCCGTGAGCTGCTGGCGTCCGACCCCGGCGTGGTCGACCGGGCGATCGCGTCCATCGGGATCGACGATCTGGCCACGCTGATCTACACCTCCGGCACGACCGGCATGCCCAAGGGCGTCGAGCTCACCCACCGCTGCTGGGTCTACCAGGCGGTCGTGCTCAACGAGTTGGAGCTGATCAGCCCCAGCGCCCTGCAGTACCTGTGGCTTCCGCTGTCACACGTATTCGGCAAGGACCTGCTGACCATCCAGCTGGGCATCGGCTTCAGCACTGCCGTGGACGGCAGGATCGACCGCATCGTGAGCGGTCTCGGCGAGACGCACCCGAACTTCATGTGTGGCGCGCCGCGAATCTTCGAGAAGGTGCGCGCCGCGGTCATGCTGTCCTCGCCCCGGCGCGGCGTCAAGGGCCGGATCGCCCGCTGGGCGTTCGCGGTCGGGCGCGCGTCCCGCGAGTACCGGCTCGCCGGGAAGTCGCTGCCGCCGGCGATGAGCCTGGCGTACGCGGTCGCCGACCGCCTGGTGTTCAGCAAGCTGAAGGACCGGGTCGGCGGCAACGTCGACTTCTTCGTCTCCGGGTCGGCGAAGCTGAGCTCGCAGGTGCAGGCGTGGTTCTACTCGGCCGGCCTCGTGGTCGTGGAGGGCTACGGGCTCACCGAGACCGGCGCGGTGAGTTGCGTGAACCTGCCGCTGCCGGTGCGGATCGGGACGGTCGGGCCGGCGCTGCCAGGAACCGAGCTGAAGATCGCCGCCGACGGCGAGATCCTGATCAAGGGACCCGCGGTGATGCAGGGCTATCACAACGACCCTGAGCGCACCGCGGAGGCGCTGGTGGACGGTTGGTTCCACACCGGCGACATCGGGAAGCTGGACGCGGACGGCTTCCTCACCATCACCGACCGCAAGAAGGACCTGATGAAGACCTCCGGCGGGAAGTACGTGGCGCCGGCGAAGGTGGAGGGTGTGATCGCCGCGACCATCCCGTACGTCTCCCAGGTGGTCGCCGTCGGCGACGGGCGCAAGTACATCTCCGCGCTGCTCACCCTGGACCGCGACAACCTCGCGAAGTGGGCGGCCCGACACAAGCTCGCCGACCTGGACCATGCCGAACTCACCCAGAGCCCCGAGCTCCGCAAGACGATCGAGCGGTTCATGGGTGCGGCCAACGGCAAGCTGGAGCGCTGGGAGACGGTGAAGAGGTTCGCCATCCTGCCGAGCGAGTTCAGCGTGGACGACGGCGGGGTGACGCCGAACATGAAGATCCGCCGCAAGGTGGTCACCGAGCGCTACGCGGAGATCGTCGAGTCGCTGTACGAGGAAGACCCGGTCGAGGTCGAGTGAGCGGGTACGTCAGCCGCGTCCCGCTGCGCTGGGTGGACCTGGACGCCCAGGGACACGTCAACAACGCTGTCATCGCCGACTACCTGCAGGAGGCCCGGGTCGGCTGGCTGCTGTCGGGGCCGAACGCGCACCTGCTCGGCACGTCCACGATGGTGGTCTCCCACCAGGTCGAGTACCTCGGCCCGGTCGCCTTCGCGGTCGAGCCGGTCGAGGTGGTCCTCAGCGTCGGCACGGTCGGTGCCGCCCGGTTCACGCTCGGCTACGCGGTCTTCCAGGACGGGCGCCAGCTCGCGAGGGCCCGCTCCGTCCTCTGCCTGTATGACTACACGGCGAGCCGGCCGCGGCGGATGACCGGAGCGGAGCGGTCCTGGTTCAACGCCCAGACGGTCGACCTGGAGCCGCTGCCCTCGCTCGGCCGCTGGCAGGTCGGTGAGCGTGCGCACGCCTACGACTTCGGCGTCCGCTGGTCTGACCTGGACCCGTACGGCCACGTGAACAACGTCCGGGTGTTCGACTTCGTCGCGGAGGCCCGAATCCGGATGAACCCGGACGACGACACGTCCACCCGGATGCACGCCGCGGCCGAGCAGGGCCAGTTGTGGATGGTCGCGCGGCAGGACGTCGACTACCTGGGCCAGATCGCGCACCGCTCCGAGCCGTACCGGGTGCGTTCCGCGATCGCGCGGGTGGGCCGCACGTCGGTGACCATCGTTGCCCAGGTCGAGGACCCGCTCGAGGACGCCGTGCTCACCCGCACCCGCACCGTCCTGGTCTGCGGTGACTCCGCCGGACGCCCGGTGCCCCTGCCGGCGTCGATGATTGCCGCCGCCGAGCGCTGGCCGGCTGATCCGGTCTGAGCGGGTGGCCGAAAAGGAGAACCGTCCCCTTTCCGTCCACCCTGGCCGAAAAGCGGACGGTTCTCCTTTTCGGCCATCCGATGCCTAGGGCAGGTCGAGCCAGACGGCGGTGTCGGTGGGCACCAGCCCGTCCTCAAGAGGGCCGGACGCGATCAGCACCTGTGCGCCGCCCGGCAGCGGGACGGGCTCGGCCGACAGGTTCACCAGGCACCCGAAGCCCGGCTCGCGGGTGAAGTACAGGACGTGGCCGGGGACCTCGTCGCTCCAGGCCAGCGTGCCGTCGCCGAGCGCGGGGTGCGCCGATCGGATCGCCAACGCGTGCCGGTACAGCGAAAGGGTGGAGTCCGGATCACCGTCCTGCGCGGCCACGCTGAGGTCCGCCCACGCGGCGGGCTGGGGGAGCCACGGCTCCGCGTCCACGCCGAACCCGTAGGGCGACCTCGTGCCCGACCACGGCAGGGGTACGCGGCAGCCATCCCTGCCGGCGATCCGGCCGTTGGTGCGGAAGAAGCTGGGGTCGTCGCGCACCTCGTCGGGGAGGTCCTCCACCTCGGGCAGACCCAGCTCCTCGCCCTGGTAGATGTAGGCCGGGCCGGGCAGCGCGAACTCCAGCAGGGCTGCCGCCCGGGCGCGGCGCCGGCCGAGTGCGGCGTCGGTGGGCAGCGGATAGAAGTACTCGGCGAACCGGTGCAGCCATTCCGGCGGTGTTCCCGCGAGGGTGAACGGCTTGCCGGTCTCGGGCTTGCCGTAGCGGGTGACCACGCGGGTGCAGTCGTGGTTGCCGAGAACCCAGGTGGTCGGGGCGCCGATGGCGGCGTGGGCGACCAGGTTGCGGTCGATCATCGCGCGCAGCGAACCGGCCTCCCACTCGCACCAGAGCATGTCGAAGTTGAAGGTGGTGTGCATGCGTCCGGGTTCGACGAACCGCATCAGGGCGTCCAGCGGCTTCACGTTGGACTCGCAGACGAAGATCCGTTCGCCCAGGCCCCGTTCGGCGTAGCTGTCGGCGATGTCGCGCCAGTGCCGCTGGATGGCGTCCAGTTCGGGACGGTTCCACCACGGGTGGCCCGGGTAGAAGGTGGCCTGGCCGAGGCCGGTCTCCGGGTCGATCGGGGTGTCGGGGTAGTCCATGTCCTTCGCGAGGCCGTCGGCGACGTCGACCCGCAGGCCGTCCACGCCCCGGTCGAACCAGAACCGGATCACGTCGTCGAAGAACTCCGCGACCGCAGGGTTGGCCCAGTTCCAGTCCGGCTGCTCGGGGGCGAACATGTGCAGGTACCACTGTTCGGGGCCGTCCGGGCCGACCACCCGCTCCCAGGCCGAGCCGCCGAACAGCGAGCCCCAGTTGGTGGGGGGCTCGGCGCCGTCGGGCCCGCTGCCGTCGCGGAAGTGGAACAGTGAGCGCTCCGGCGAGCCGGGGCCGGCCGACAGCGCCGCCCGAAAGGCCGGGTGCGTGTTGGCACAGTGGTTCGGGACGAGGTCGATCAGCACCCGGATACCGCGCTCGTGGGCGCCGGCGAGGAAGGCGTCCGCATCGTCGAGGGTGCCGAACATCGGCGAGATGTCGCAATAGTCGGCGACGTCGTAGCCGCCGTCCGCCATCGGGGACGGGTACCACGGGCTCACCCAGACCGCGTTCACGCCGAGGGACTGCAGGTAGTCCAGCCGCTCGACCATCCCCTGTACGTCACCGGTGCCGTCGTTGTTCGCATCCGCGAACGAGCGCGGGTAGATCTGGTAGACGACGGCGTCGCGCCACCACGGGCGGTCAGTGCTGGTCACGGTTCCGCAGCCTAGGGCACGCAAGAACGATGTCGCGATCCCGCCGCTCTCCGCATCCCGGATGCCCCACCCGTCCCATTCGGGCGCTTCAGCGGTCAGATCGCGTCAGGGTCGACGGAAGTCCGAGGACGCGCGGACGATCAACTCCGGCTGGAAGACCGTGTGCGGGTGCTCGGTGAGCAGCAGGTCGGCCGCGGCCCAGCCGAGCTGACGCATCGGCTGGCGCACCGAGCTCAGCGGGGTCATCAGTTCCGCGGCGAAGTACAGGTCGTCGTAGCCGACCACGGCCATGTCGCGGGGGATCGACAGGCCGCGCACCCGCAGTTCCCGCATCGCGCCGAGGGCGACGATGTCGTTCATGGCGAAAACGGCCGTCGGTGCGGGGCCGGGGTCGTCCAGCGCCTCGATCAGGCCACGCTGGCCCTCGTTCGCCGTCAGGTTGGGCAGGTTCACGACCCGCAGCACGTCGGTCGGGTCGAGCCCGGCGGCCTGGACGGCCTCGATGGCGCCGCGCAGCCGGTGCCGGGTCTGCTGGAGGTCGGTCGGGCCGGCGAGGTAGAGGATCCGTCGGTGGCCTTGGTCGAGAAGGTGGCTGATCGCCTGGCGTCCGCCGGAGACGTGGTCGACGCCCACGGAGGTGTGCTGGGTGCTGTGGGAGTCCATCAGCACCGAAGGGATGCCGAGCCGGCGCAGGTCGCCGAGCCGCTGCGTGGTCGAGGCTGTCGGCGTGACCAGCACACCGCGGACGCCCTGCTCGGCGAGCAACCGGAGGAACTGCGCCTCCCGCTGCGGATCCTCGTCGGAGGAGCACAGGATCAGGGTGTGGTCGTCATCGGCGAGGCGGTCCTCGATGCCGCGGGCGAGTTCGGTGTAGTACGGGTTGCCCACGTCCATCACGATCACGCCGACGGTGCGGGACACCCCCGCCCGCAACTGCCGTGCGGACGCGTTGCGGTGGAAGTTGAGCTGCGCCATCGCCTGCTCGACCCTGACACGGGTCTTCTCTGTGACCGACTCGGGCCGGTTCAGCACGTTCGAGACGGTGCCGACCGAGACCCCCGCCAGCTGCGCGACGTCCTTCACGCTCGCCCGTTGTGCGGTCATCGGAGTCCTTCCTGCAATTGGCCCGAGCATAACCACAGGGCCTGCCGGAATGCCGGAGAATCGCCCAAACTGCTGAATCGATTCATGCGGGACGGACTCGGCCGCGGAATCAGCGGCGGTAGGTGGCTGCGCCCTTCCAGATCGTCATCACGACGGGGTCGGGCAGCTCGCGTCCGTGGTACGGGTTGTTCCGCGAGCGGGAGCGGGACGCGTCCCGGTCGACGACGGCCCGCGCGGACGGGTCCACGAGCACGAGGTTCGCCGGTTCCCCGACGGCCAGCGGACGGCCCTGGCCGGCCACCTGCCCGATTCGGGCCGGCGCGGACGACATCCGCTCCACGACGGTGGGCCAGTCCATCCGCCCGGTGTTGACCATGACCTCCATCACCACCGACAGTGCCTGCTCCAGGCCGATCATGCCGGGCAGCGCCACGTCGAAGGGGTGGTCCTTGTCCTGGCGGGCGTGCGGGGCGTGGTCGGTGCCGACGATGTCGATCGTGCCGTCGGCCAGCGCCTCGCGCACCGCCTCGAGGTGCTCGGAGGTGCGCAGCGGCGGGTTGACCTTGAACGTGGTGTCGTAGCCGGCGACCAGTGGGGTGTCGAGCAGCAGGTGGTGCGGGGTGGCCTCCGCGGTCACCTTGATGCCGCGCTTCTTGGCCCAGCGCACGATGTCGACGCTCTCCGCGGTGGACACATGGCAGACGTGGACGCGGGAGTCGGTGAGCTCGGCGAGCTGCACGTCGCGGGCAACGATGATGCTCTCCGCCTGGGATGGCCAGCCGGGCAGGCCGAGGCGTCCGGACCACTCCGACTCGTGGCAGCAGGCGCCGGGCCCGGCCAGCTGGGTGTCCTGGGAGTGCTGGGCGACCACGCCGTCGAAGGAGCGGACGTAGCTGAGCGCGCGGCGCATCAGCTGGGAGTCGCCCACGCACCGGCCGTCGTCGGAGAAGACCCGCACCCGGGCGCCCGAGTTGGCCATCAGGCCGAGTTCGGCCAGTTCTTCCCCGGCCAGCCCCTTGGTGATCGCGCCGACCACGCGCACCTCGCAGTGGCCCTCCCGCTGGCCCAGTCCGGCCACGTACTCGGCGGCCTCGGCGGTGTCGGTGACCGGGTTGGTGTTGGCCATCGCGTGGACACAGGTGAAGCCGCCACGCGCGGCCGCGGCGGTGCCGGAGTCGACGGTCTCTGCGTCCTCACGTCCGGGCTCGCGCAGGTGGGTGTGCAGGTCGACCAGCCCGGGGAGGGCGAGCAGGCCGTCCGCGTCGAACCGCTCCACTCCGGCCGGCGCGGACGCGGGGTCGGCGATCAGCCCACCGGACAGGTACAGGTCGCTCCGGCTCCCGTCGGCGAGCGTCGCGCCCGTGATCAGGAGGTCGGTGGGCGTGGTGGTCAATGCACTGCTCCTTCGTCCGAGCCCAGCAGGTGGTACAACACGCTCATCCGGATCGCCACGCCGGCGGCGACCTGGTCGAGAACCAGCGAGTTGGCGGCGTCCGCGGCGGCGCTGGAGATCTCCACGCCCCGGTTCATCGGGCCGGGATGGCAGATCGCCGCGTCGGGCTTCATCGCGGCGAGCCGTTCTTCGGTGAGTCCGAACCGCGCGGTGTACTCGCGTTCGGTGGGGAAGAAGCCGCCGGCCATCCGCTCGCGCTGCACCCGCAGCATCATCACGATGTCGGCCTCGCCGAGCACCGGGTCCAGGTCGTCGCTGATCTGGCAGCCCCAGTTCTCCACCCCGGTGGGCAGCAGGGTCGGCGGCGCGACCAGCACGACCTCACCCCCCAGGGTGTGCTGCAGCAGCACGTTGCTGCGCACGACCCGCGAGTGCAGCAGGTCGCCGACGATGGCGATCTTCTTGCCGGCGAAGCCCTCGGCGCCGACCGTCCGGAAGTGCTGGCGCATCGCGTAGGCGTCCAGCAGCGCCTGGGTGGGGTGCTCGTGCTGCCCGTCGCCGGCGTTGACCACCTGGGCGCGCACCCAGCTGGCCACCTGGGCGGCCGCGCCCGAGGACGAGTGCCGGATCACGAAGCAGTCCACCCCCATCGCGTCGAGGGTGAGCATGGTGTCTCGCAGCGACTCCCCCTTGCTCACCGACGACCCCTTGGCGGAGACGTTGATGGTGTCGGCGCTCAGCCACTTGCCGGCGATCTCGAAGGACGTGCGGGTGCGGGTCGAGTCCTCGAAGAAGATGTTGACGATGGTGCGTCCGCGCAGGGCGGGCAGCTTCTTCACCGGACGCGACTGCACCTGCTGCATCTCCTCGGCGAGGTCGAGGATGCCGGTGGCGGTGGACAGGTCGAGATCGGCGCAGCTGAGCAGGTGCCTCATCGGTTGCCTCCCCGGGAGATGGTGACCGCGTCGTGCCCGTCCTTCTCGGTCAGGAGCACCTGGACGCGTTCGTCGGCCGCGGTCTGGATGGTCCGTCCGACGTGGTCGGCGGCCACCGGCAACTCGCGGTGGCCCCGATCGACGAGGACGGCCAGCCGGACGGCCCGTGGCCGGCCGAGGTCGCGCAGGGCGTCGATCGCCGCGCCGATCGTGCGTCCGGAGTAGAGCACGTCGTCGACCAGGACCACCACGGCGTCGTCGATCCGGCCGGGGATCGAGGTCCGGGCCGGGTTGCGGGTGGGGTTGCGGCGCAGGTCGTCGCGGTACATCGTGATGTCGAGGTCGCCCACCCGGACGGGGCTGCCCTCGATGCCCTCGATCAGTCTCGCCAGCCGCCGGGCCAGGTGGACGCCGCGGGTCGGGATGCCGAGCAGCACCAGGTCGGACGCGCCACGGTTCGCCTCGAGGATCTCGTGCGCGATCCTGGACAGTGATCGGGCCAGTTCGGATGCATCGACAACGGTGCGGGAACTCTCCTCCGAACCGCTGGTCGGGCCCGAACCGTCGGTCGAGCTTGTCGAGACCTCCCGGGGTGCAGGGTCAACCACGCAGCGCTCCTCGTGTGCTCTCGGATCGGTGGTCATCAGCACAGGTGCCACCGGTCTTCGAGCGGCCAGACTATCCGAGGTCGGCTACCGTTTGGTCATGCTTCCAGTTCCCGCGTTCCTCCCGCTGGAGACCCTGCCCAGTTGGCCTGCCGTGACGGATCCGACGGTTCTGGAGATGCTCACGCTGACGATCTTCATCCCGTTCGGCGTCGGCGCCGTGCTCACGGCCCTGATCATGGGCCCGGCGTGGCGGCAGCGAGGCGAGTAGCCGCCGCCGGATCGTGAGCCGGCAGCCGCACGGTCCCGGCATCACAGTGCAGGGCCCGGGAGCTCAGTTCACGACCGCGCCCGGGCAGCCTCCTGGCAGCGCAGGGCACGCTCGGCGTCGTCGCGGTGCTCGGTCACCTGGCGCAGCACAGAGTCGCTGAGCGGGGTGGCCTGCAGCCACTGGTCGACCAGCTGCAGCGTCGCCCGGTCGGCGAGCGGGCTCGGGAAGAGCCGGCCGAGCACGTGCTGCTTGATCGCCGAGCTCCGGTCGGCCCAGCCGTCGGTGCCCTCCGAGATCGCCTTCGCGACGTCGAGGTAGCGCTGCACGTAGGGACGCAGCACCTCGTCCTGCTCGAACTGCCAGAACCGCATGCAGACCTGGAAGTGGGTCTCGTTGGGCACGTCGTCGTCCTCGGTGGCCAGCAGCCACGCGGCCGCCTTCGCCGCGGGTGTGGGCTGGGCGGCCCTGGCGCCGGCGGCCTGTTCGGCGCCCCGCGCGGTCGCGTCCCGCGCCAGTTCGGCGTCGATCGTGTCGTCGCCGACCACGCCGAGGCGGGCGAGGTTGGTCAGGATCAGCCAGCGCAGGTCGGTGTCGACGGCGAGTCCTGCCGGCGCCTCGTTCCCGGCCAGCCAGGCCTGCAGGAGTTGCACGACGGCATCGGAGCGGGCCGCGTTGGCGAGCGCCCTTGCGAAGGCCAGCTGGTGGTCCGAGCCCGGCTCTGCCTCCTTGAGCAGCCGGGCGAGCCCGGTCACGAACCGTTCGTTGAGCTCGACCCGGTTCTCGCGCGGCGCGTACAGGTCGATCGCGGTGCGGGCCTGGGCCAGCACGCCCTGCACGGCGGTGAGGTCGGTCTCCACCCCGACACCGGACAGCGCCAGCGAGACGAAGTCGGACGCCGGCAGCTCACCGTCGCGGCACATGTCCCAGCTGGCTCCCCAGCACAGCGCGCGGCTGAGCGGCTCCTCGAGCCTGCCGATGCCGTTCACCACCGTGGTGAGTGACAGCGGGTCGAGCCGGATCTTGGTGTAGCTGAGGTCGTCGTCGTTGAGCAGGATCAGCGCCGCACGCGGCTGGCCGACCAGCTCGGGCAGCTCGGTCAGTTCTCCGGAGATGTCCACCTCGGCGCGATGGACGCGGACGAGCCGTCCGTCCTGCTCGGCGTACAGGCCGACGGCGAGCCGGTGGTGCCGCAGGGTCGGCCACGCGGCGGGCGCGATCTGGCGGATCGCGAACCGGGAGAAGTTGCCTGCCTCGTCGAGGGCGAATTCGGCCCAGATCGTGTTCACCCCCGCGGTCTGCAGCCACTCGGCGGCGAAGTGGGACAGGTCGCGTCCGGACGCCTCGGTGAGTGCTGCGAGCAGGTCGGACAGCTGGGTGTTGCCCCACGCGTGCTTCGCGAAGTAGGCCCGCACGCCGGCGAGGAACGCGTCCTGGCCGACGAACGCGACCAGCTGCCGCAGTACGGAGGCGCCCTTGGCGTAGGTGATGCCGTCGAAGTTCAGTTCCACCGCGGCGAGGTCGACCATGTCGGCGGCCACCGGATGGGTGGACGGCAGCTGGTCCTGCCGGTAGGCCCAGTTCTTGCGGCTGTTGGCGAAGGTCGCCCACGGGTCGTCCCGCTCGGCGCCCTTCGCCCGGATCTCGGCCTGGCAGAAGTGGGACGCCCATTCGGCGAACGACTCGTTCAGCCACAGGTCGTCCCACCAGGTCATCGTGACCAGGTCGCCGAACCACATGTGGGCGAGCTCGTGCAGGATCGTGTTGTCGCGCGCTTCGTAGGACGCGTTGGTGACCCGGGAGCGGTACAGGTACTCGTCGCGGATGGTCACGCACCCGGCGTTCTCCATGGCGCCGGCGTTGAACTCCGGCACGAAGACCTGGGCGTAGTCGGCGAAGGGGTAGGGCCTGCCGAAGTGCTCCTCGAAGACCTCGAAGCCGGCCTTGGTGGTGGCGAGGATGCGCTCGGCGTCGAGGTGCGGTGCCACGGAGGCCCGGCACGACACCGACAGCGGGATCTCCGCGCCCTGGCCGGTGTAGCTGTCGCGGACGGTGTGGAAGTTCCCGGCGATCAGGGCGGTGATGTAGGTGGAGATCGGGGGAGTGGCGGCGAAGGCCCAGCGGGCCAGGCCGTCCTCGAGCGGGGTGGGTTCGACCTCCGGGGAGTTGGACAGCACGGTCCAGGTGGCGGGCGCGATCACGGTGAGGGCGAAGGTCGCCTTCAGGTCGGGCTGCTCGAAGCAGGCATACATGCGGCGGGCGTCCGCGGTCTCGAACTGGGTGTAGCAGTACACCTGGTCGTCGACGGGGTCGACGAAGCGGTGCAGGCCTTCGCCGGTGCGGCTGTACCGGCACAGGGCGGAGACGGTGAGCTCGTGCTCGCCGGCCTCGGCGGTGAAGTGCAGCTTGTGCTCGGTGAACTCCGCCTCCAGCAGCGGACGGCCGTCGAGGGTGACGGCGAGCAGGCGGTCGGCGATCAGGTTGATCCAGCTGGGGCCGCCGCTGCCGGTGAACCTCACGGTGGAGGACGACACGAAGGTCGCGGTCGGGTCGTACTCGCCGGCGTCGGGGACGCGTCCGGAGAGGTCCACGGTGACGTCGTAGCTGTGCGTGGCGATCTGGCCCGAGCGGGTGGCGGCTTCAGCACGGGTGATGTTTGCCGGGTACATGCAACCTCACTGAGTAGGGGTGATGGACGGTGGGTACTTCGCTGTCACGGACGCGCGGGCCTGCCGCTGGCGGCACGCGCGCACACAACATACCCCTGTGGGCACCGGTTCAATGACGACCGCGGTCCAGGCGCGCCAGCGCAGCGTCCGCTGCAGCCTCCGCGGCCGCCTCGTCAGACGGTGTGGGACGCGACACGTCGCGGGCCCGCTGTGCCCGGTGGGCGTCGACCAGGCCCGAGATGCCGTCTCTGCCGAAGACCCGTTCGGGCTCGGGATGGCGCTGCGTCGAGCTCATGAGTGCAGCGTAGACTCCGAGACCCTTCTCCACCCGGAGGTGACATGCCTGAAGGCCACGTGATTCACCGCCTGGCCGACGAACTCACGGTCGCGTTCGCCGGACGGCCGGTGCGCGTCACGAGCCCGCAGGGACGCTTCGCCGCGGCCGCGGAGCTGCTGGACGGGACGACGCTTCGCGCCGCCGAGGCCTACGGCAAGCACCTCCTGATCGACTTCGGATCCACCCCGGTGTCGCCCCTCGAGCCTGCCGGGCCCCCTTCGCCGGGCCCGTTCGTCCACATCCACCTCGGCCTGATCGGCAAGCTGCGCTGGGTGCGTCCGGGTCCGGTGGAGGGTGCGGATACGTTGCGGCTGCGGATCGAGACCGACCAGCACGCGGCGGAACTGCGTGGCCCGCAGACGTGCGCGCTGATCGGCCCGGACGAGGTGGCGGGTCTGCTCGCGGGGCTCGGCCCCGACCCCCTGCGCGCGGACGCCGATCCGGCGCGGGCCTGGCAGCGGGTGCACCGCTCGGGGCGCAGCATCGCGTCGCTGCTGATGGACCAGCGGGTGGCGGCCGGGGTCGGCAACATCTACCGGGCGAAGGTGCTGTACCGGCAGCGGATCCATCCCGACACGCCGGGGAACACCCTCTCCGCCCGGGCGTGGCAGCGGATCTGGGCTGACCTGGTCGAGCTGATGCCGCTGGGGGTTCGGCACGGCCGGATCGACACGGTGCGTCCCGAGCACACGCCGGAGGCGATGGGCCGCGAGCCGCGGGTGGACCGGCATGGCGGCGAGGTGTACGTGTACCGCCGGGCCGGCCAGCCCTGCCTGGTCTGCGGGCGCGAGGTCAGCGTCCGCGCCTTCGAGGGTCGTAACCTCTACTGGTGCGCGAGATGCCAACGCCGGCGGTGATGCACTGGGGCGAGGCCGAGGTGCGGGTCGCCGCGGACGGCACCTCCGTCCGGCTGCTGCGCGGGCCGGATCTCGTCGTGGAGCTGGCGTGGCTGGGGGTGAAGGGCGCTCCGGCCGAGTTCGAGGCGCCGGACGAGGTGGAGCACACGCTGGCCACGCCGGAGGGCCGGGTCTTCCAGCGGCACTCGGTGCTGGAGGGCTGGCGCAGCCGCTGGGTACTCACCCGGGAGGCGCGCCGTCCGGACGTGGTCGAGGACCGGCTGCGGGTGCGCCCGGGGCCGGAGTACGCGCTGTGGAGCTGGGGGAGCGGGGTGAACGCGCTGCTGGCGGTGGCTCCCGCCCATGCTGCCGGCCCGGTACTGGGGCTGCGGCTGGAGCAGGGCTACCTGGAGGAGTTCGGCGATCCGGCTGAGAGCAGCGCGTCCGTGGACTACCTGGTGGCGCCCGCGGGCGCGGAGCTGGCGGCAGGGGAGCGGCTGACCACTTCTCTGGTCTCGGACTGGTACCCGGTGTTGGACGATCTGGCCGGTCGGTTGCCGCCGTGGTTGAACGACACCCAGCTGGACGCGGAGGAGTCGTGGTGGGGTGACGTCGCCGACTACGGCCTGAACGCGCCCGAGGACGTGGTGGTCGACTTCACCGACGGGATGGTCTCGGTGACGGCGGAGGTGGGTCGCCGGATCCTGGACGTGCAGACCCCGCGCGGGCTGAGCCGGATTCCGCTGGAGTGGGTGCCGTCGCCGGAGAGTGTGCTGCACGAGGTCGCGGCCGATGCGGTCGGGCGCGGCGACGAGCTGGATGTCGCAGAGGCGCTGTGCGTCCAGTTCGCTGCGGATCGCCGGGCGTTGTGGCTGGACCCGTCGGCGCACGACCTGCTCGACCGGGTGGACTGGGCCGCGGAGGAGTCGGTGCTGGGGGCGGCGTTCGGACTGGCGCGGGGACGCAGCCTGGGCGAGGCTGCGCTGGTGTCGGACGCGCTGCGGCTGTTGGGGCGAATCCCGGCGGGCGAGGGCTACGGCCGGGTGGCGATGGCGGGCTGGATCACGTCGCTGTCGGTGGGTCTGGAGGCGCGGGAGCGGTGCCACGAGCTGATGGGACGGACCGCAGTGGGTCGGACCGCAGCGCTGGAGAGCTCGCTGATGCACTACCGCAGCGCCGATTTCGGGGACGCGGAACTGGCCGGGGTGGCGAACCGGCTCGGCGGCATCCTGCCCGGGGAAGCGCCGCTGATCACGTGGACCGAGCAGGCCCAGCTGGTCGGGCTGCTGGAGCTGTGCCCGCCCGAGTGGGACCGCGCTGGCCACTACGGCCTGGTTGCAGAGAAGGCCCGCGGCCAGGTGCTCTGTGCCTACGTCGACGGGCGCATCCCGGACGCCGAGCCGCTGGCCTGGCTGCTGCTCAACCCCGGCCTCGGCGCTCTCGGCTGACCGGGGGTGCTGAGGTGGCCCCGAGCCGGTCCGGGTGGCGGGATCTGCTCGCTTGGACCGCCGTCCCCCCGGCTGGATAGAGTTGCCGCGGTCCACGGGGCGTAGCGCAGTGGCTAGCGCGCCTGCTTTGGGAGCAGGAGATCGCAGGTTCGAGTCCTGTCGCCCCGACCACGCGATCTCTCGGACGCCGGGTAACGCCCGGACCTGACTTGCAGATCGCCAACAGGCTCGCCACCACCTCCGCGGGATCCTCCGCGGGTTCCTCCGCCCGGACTCGGGTATCGGGACTCCCCACGACTGCAACTAGTTGCAGTGCGCGCTTCTGCAACCGACGGCAAGTGTGCGAAGGTTCGGCGGACCCCGAACATACTTGTGGCTCGCATGATGCATCGTCGAAGGAGACAGCAGTGAAGCGACTCATCCGCGGCCTGGTTGCCGTGACAATTCCCCTGGCGCTCCTCGCCGGGTGTTCAACCTCCAATCAGCCCGGTGCGGGTTCGACCCCACCGTCCTCCGGCGGTTCGGCATCCGAGAGCGCCACCTCCGGAACCCTGATGAAACCGACCACCAAGACCGGTCCGTTGCACCTGGCCTACGTGCCGGTGGTGATGAACACGTCGTACGAGATGGTTCTGGCCGGCATCAAGGAGGAGATCGACAAGAACGGCGGTGAGAGCTGGGCAACCCTCACGGTCCAGGCACCGAGCTCGAACACGGCCACGCTGCAGGAGCAGCCGAGCATCCTCGAGACCCTCAGCCAGCAGAACATCGACGCCATCATCATGGCGACCGAGGACCAGGAGGCGATGCTTCCCTACATCAAGGAAGTGTCCGAGAAGGGCATCCCCGTCTTCCTGTTCAACATGGCGACTCTCTCCGAGAACGACCAGTACTACGTCACCTGCGTGACCTTCGACCAGTACGGCGCGAGCCACCAGATCGGCGAGTGGGCGAACAAGACCTTCACCTCGCCGACGAAGGTGGCAGTGCTGCAGGGATTCCCCGGCGTGGTGAACGACCAGCGTCTCAACGGCTTCATGGACGCCATCAAGGGCAACTCCAACCTCTCAGTCGTCGCGTCGCAGCAGGCTGACTGGACCCGGGCAAAGGGCCAGACGGTCACGGAGAACATCCTCCAGGCGAACCCCGATGTCGGCTTCATCTACGGCCTCTACGACGAGATGGCCCTGGGCGCGGTCGCAGCGGTGAAGGCCGCCGGCAAGCTCGACCAGATCAAGATCGCCGGCTACGACAACACCAAGGACGGTCGCCAGTCGATCCTGAACGGCGAGCTCACCGCCACGGTGGACACCGGGAGCAAGGCCATGGGCACCCTCGTGCTGCAGGCAGTGAAGAAGTTCGTGCAGGACGGCCAGACGGTCGATCGCAAGATCGACGTGCCCACCACGGTGTACGACAAGAGCAACATGAGCACTTTCGATCCGAAGAACTACGAGTACGTCCCGCCGGGCAAGTGACGCAGGAGTAGTTCCCTTCCAGCCCTGAGATCGAGCCCGGAGATCCCCATGCCCAGCACTCCCTCCATGCCAGTCGTCGAAATGACCGGAATCGGCAAGTCGTTCGGTGGCGTCCCCGTGCTGAGGAATGTGGATCTCCGGCTCGACTCAGGCACGGTGGTCGGCTTGCTCGGCGCCAATGGCGCGGGCAAGTCGACCCTCATCAAGATCCTGTCCGGCGTCTACTCGGCCGATTCGGGGACGGTCAGTGTCGACGGCCAACACCTCGGCTCGGCGAGTGTCACCGAGGCGCAGCGACTCGGCATTCGCACCGTCCACCAGGAACTGAGCCTGGTCCCGTCCCTCAGGGTCTACGAGAACGTCTACCTGCACGCCGAACTGACCAAGGGACGCCGCACGCCGTTCGCGCCACTGGACCGGGAGACGATGATCCGGGAATCCCGTCACGTGCTCCGTGACGTCCTCGGTATCGAGGTCGACGTCCGCGCGACGGTGGAGGACCTCCCGATCGCCACCAGGCAACTCGTCGAGATCGCGCGCGCCGTCCACGAGCGGGCGAAGGTCCTCGTCCTCGACGAACCGACCACCTCGCTGGAGGCCCGCGAGAAGGCCCAGCTGTTCCAGGTCGTGCGGGACCTGCGCAACCAGGGTGTCGCCGTCATCTTCATCTCGCACCATCTCGACGAAGTGACCGACCTGTGCGATCGCACGATCGTGCTCAGGGACGGCGCGGTCGTCGTTGACGCTCCGACCGCGGAGCTGAGCGCCCGGGACATGGTCACGGCAATGACCGGACGACTCGTCGACCACCAGTACCCGAAGAAGCAGGTGGAACTGGGCGAGCCGGTGCTCGCGGTGGCCGGGCTCACCCGCGAACCCGTCTATCGCGACGTCTCCTTCGTGCTCCGTCGCGGAGAGATCCTCGGCGTCGTCGGCCTGGCCGGCAGTGGCAAGACCGAGCTGATCCGCGGGCTGGCCGGGTCGCACCCAGCGGCCTCGGGCTCGGTCACCCGCAACGGTTCCGCGGTCCGGCTCGGCTCGATCCGGCAGGCGCGGCGGCTCGGCCTGATCTACCTGCCCTCCGACCGGAAGGTCGCCGGCATCTTCCCCGAGCATTCGGTCGCGTGGAACACCACGATCTCGGCCCTCCAGCGGATCATGGGACGGTTCGGGCTGAGCCCGACGCGCGAACTGAGCACCGTGAACGCCGCGATCGACGAGTACGGGATGAAGGTCTCCGGGCCCGACCAGGTGATCTCGCGGTTGTCCGGAGGGAACCAGCAGAAGGTGATGCTGGCGCGAAGCCTGCTGGGCAACGCGGACGTCCTGCTGCTGGAGGACCCCACCCGCGGTATCGACGTCGCCGCCAAGAACGATGTCTACGAACTCATCACCTCGCTGGTGGAGGCGGGCAAGTCCGTCGTCCTCGTGTCCAGCGAGGAGACGGAGGTGTTGGGGATGTGCGACCAGATCCTGGTGATGCGCGAAGGCAGAGTGCGAGCCAACCTTGCCGCGAGCGACACCTCGCTGCCCCAGATACGACTGATTGCCATGAGCAGTGAAGGAGACGACGAATGACCTCGACCCCCACGGTTCCCTCCGGACGCGTGATCGCGCCGAGAGCGATGGCCGGACTCAGGCGGGTTGTCGGGCTCCCCGGTGCTGGGGTGACGATCGCCTTCCTCGTGCTGTGCGTGGCGCTCGCCTTCGCCAGCGACTACTTCCTCACCGTCGGCAACCTGACCGTGGTGCTCCGCCAGTCGGTGTGGGTGGCGATCATGGGCATCGGCATGACGTTCGTGATCGGCATGGGTGAGATCGACCTCTCCGTCGGGGCGATCCTCGGGATCTCCGGCCTGGCGGCCGCGATCTGGATCCAGTCCGGTGTGAACATCTACCTGGCCGTCGTCGCGGCGCTGCTCCTCGGTGCGGTGATCGGCGCGTGCAACGGGTTGCTCGTCACGATTCTGCACTTGCCATCGTTCGTAGCGACCCTCGGGGCGATGTCGGTGCTCCGAGGCATCATCATGGTGATCACCGGCGGCGTCCCCGTCTACGGCCTGCGCTATCCGGAGTTCCAGTTCATCGGGCAGGGCTTCATCGGGCCGTTCCCGTTCCCCGTCGTCATCCTCGCGGCCGTGTTCGCGGAGTTCGCCTACGTCCTCTACCGAACCCCGTTCGGGCGCCACGTGCTGTCGATCGGCTCGAACGCCCACGCCGCGCGACTGGCGGGGATCTCGCTGACCGCGGTCCGGGTCACGGTGTTCATGATCTCCGGGCTGCTGTGCGCGATCGCCGGCGTCATCCTCGCCTCCCGTTCGGAAGCCGCGACGGCCGACGCCGGGCAGGGAATGGAACTGGACGTGATCGCTGCGACCATCATCGGTGGCACGGTCATGACCGGCGGCAAGGCCGTCCTCTACGGAACCGTGGTGGGCGCGATGCTGATGACGACGATCCGGAACGGGCTCAACCTGCTCGGGGTCTCGCCGCTGTGGCAGCAGGTCGTGATCGGCGCCTTCATCATCATCTCGGTGGCCGGCTCGATGCTCGCCTCGCGCAGGGCGGACGGGGACGCGTGATGATGAACTCTGTCCCGGTGGAACTCACCGAGCGCCTCGCGCGTCTCGCCGGAGGGTTCCAGTTCGTCGAGGGCCCGGTCTGGCAACTCGAGGCCGCCCGGCTGCTGTTCAACGACATCCCTGCCGACACGGCCTACGCCTGGAGCGACGAGTCCGGCCTGACCGTCACCCGGCATCCGACCAACAAGGCGAACGGCCAGGTCATCGACCCGTTCGGGCGGCTGATCGTGTGCGAGCACCGGAGCAGTTCCCTGGTGTGGATCGGTTCGGACGGCGAACGCACGGTGATCGCCAGTCACTACGAGGATCGGGAACTCAACAGCCCGAATGACGTGATCGCCGCGCCGAACGGGTCGGTGATCTTCACCGACCCCCCGTTCGGGCGCACCGAGTCGGCGATGGGAGAGCTGCGTCCGAGGGAACTGGGGTTCTGTGGGGTGTACGAGTGCACCAAGTCGGACGACCTGCGGCTGCTCTCCACCCAGCTGGCCGAGCCCAACGGCCTGTGCCTGAGCCTCGATCAGGCCCGCCTGTACGTCAACGACACGGCGACCGGCCGGATCATCGAGTTCAAGACGTCCTGGGGATCGGGCGGACCGGTCCTGGACGAGGGACGGGAGTTCGCCAGGGTTCCCTCCGACGCGTCCGGCAAGGCCGACGGCATGAAGGTGGACGCCCTCAACAACGTCTGGTGCACCGGCGCGGGCGGCATCCACGTCTTTGACCCCGCCGGACGCCCGATCGGCATGATCGAGGTGCCCGAACCGGTGGGCAACTTCGCCTGGGGCGGTCTGGACGGTCGCGACCTGTACGTCACGGCGTCCACGTCGCTCTACCGGGCCCGGACCTCGGTGCCGGGCGCCGCCTGGGTGTAGGCGGTCCGGCGCTCAGCGCAGGCTCTGTGCCCGGCGTGCGGGCCCCGTCGATTCACGAACCTTCAGCTGTACCGGCATCACCAGTGCCGAATCGGATTTCGGCACGGCGCCGCGAACCAGAGCGACCACGTTGCGCACCGCCTGGAGGCCGAGCTGGAGGGCGGGCAGCGCGATCGTGGTCAGCTTCGGGGTCACCAGGCGAGAAGCCAGGACATCATCGATCCCCACGATCGAGACGTCCTCCGGAATCCGGATACCCGCAGCCTGGAGCCCGTGCATGAGGCCGATCGCGAGCATGTCGTTGTGCGCGATGATCGCCGTCGGGGGGCGGTCGACGAGTTGCCTGGCCGCCCCGAGCCCGTCCTCGAACGTCGGCAGGAACGGGCCGATCCGCTGCGCCGAGTGGCCGGCGGCCGCGCTGGCATCGCATACGGCCCGGTATCGCGCGGCGTCGGCCCACGACGCCTCCGGGCCCGCGACGTAGGTCACCGCGGTGTGCCCGAGGCCGTGCAGCAGGCTCATCGCGGCCCTGATCCCCGAGGCGTTGTCCGGGACGAGGCTGGCGACGCCACGGACTTCCCGGCTGACGACCACGGTCGGCTTCTTCGCGACGATCTTGCGCAGCGCGGGATCACTGAGCCGGGAACTGCCGATCACAATGCCGTCGGCGACGTCGAGCAGCCGTTCGTGTTCGGCCTTCTCCCGGGCCGACGATTCGTGGAAGTCGGCGAGGATGAGCTCGTAGCCCGCGTGCCCGGACGCGATCTGGGCACCCCAGACGAGCTGGTTGTAGAAGGGGTTCGAGAAGTCGGCGACCGTGATCGCGAGCAGCTTCGTCGCCGCCCTCCTCTGGACGGCCGCGGGAAACCGGGCGGCGTAACCGAGTTCCTCCGCGGCAGCCCGCACCTTCGCGGAGGTGGCTGCCGACACCTTGTCCGGGCGGGCGAAGGTGCGGCTCACCGTCGAGGCGGACACCCCGCAGAGCCGGGCGACATCGTAGATGGTCGGGATGTCGTTGGTCACGTGAACAGGCTAGTCGCAAGCGAGTTCACGGCGGGCCGGATCCAGACTCCGGGGCCATCGGTGGAGGGAGGCGCCGGCGAACCGGCGCCTCCCCGGGCATCAGCCCTTGACGCAGAGCAGCGTCTGCAGTCGTGCGACGACCTCGACGAGGTCGACCTGTGCCGCCATCACGTCCTCGATGCGCTTGTACGCCCCGGGGATCTCGTCGACGACCCCGGCGTCCTTGCGGCACTCGACACCGGCGGTCTGGCGGGCCAGGTCGTCGGTGGTGAACGTCCGCTTCGCCTGGTTGCGCGACATCCGGCGTCCAGCCCCGTGCGAGGCCGAGTTGAGCGACTGCGCGTTGCCGAGCCCCCGCACCACGTAGCTGCCCGTGCCCATCGAGCCCGGGATCAGGCCCAGGTCACCGACACCGGCCCGGATCGCGCCCTTGCGGGTCACGATCAACTCCACGTTGTCGTAGGTCTCCCGGGCGACGTAGTTGTGGTGGCAGAGCACCGGCGCCTCGAACTCGACAGCCAGCCCGTGGCCGCCGAACCAGTCCGCGACCACGCGCTGCACGGTGGCGAGCATGATCGTGCGCGACAGCATCGCGTAGTCCTGCGCCCACCACAGGTCGTGCAGGTAGGCGTCCATCTCCGCGGTGCCGGCGAGGAACACGGCCAGGTCGCGATCCGGCAGGCCGAGGTTGTGCTCCAGGGTCTTCGCCGTCGCGATGTGCCGGTCCGCCAGCTCCTTGCCGATGTTGCGGCTTCCCGAGTGCAGTGTCAGCCACAGGTGGCCGTCCTGCTCCGCGGCGCACAGCTCGATGAAGTGGTTGCCTCCGCCCAGCGAACCGCACTGGGCGACCGCGCGTCCCTCACGCTCTCCGATCCGTGCCGCGCGCAGCTCGTCGAACCGCCCGAACAAGGCGTCGAAGCGCGTGCGAAGCAGATGGTCGGTGCGCACGATCGGCGCCTGACCGTCGTTGCCGTTGAATCCGACCGGGACGGCCGCCTCGATCGCCACCCGCAGCGCGTGCAGGTCGTCGGGCAGGTCGTCCAGGGTCAGGTTCGTCCGCACCGCGCCCATGCCGCAGCCGATGTCGACACCGACCGCGGACGGCGAGACGGCGTCGCGCATCGCGATCACCGAGCCCACCGTCGCGCCCTTGCCGAGGTGCACGTCCGGCATCACGCGGACGCGGTCCACCCACGGCAGGCGACTGATGTTGCGCAGCTGGTCGAGAGCCGCGGGCTCCACCTCGTGCGGGTGAGCCCACATCAGGGTGTTGTCGTTGGTCGCTCCCGGCAGTCCGACCGGGAACTGGTGCTCGGCCGTGTTCATCTCTGTTCTCCTTTCACAAGCCGGTGAGCAGCCGGGGTCGCCGCGGGGCGACCCCGGCAGGTGGTTCAGCGGCGGCGGGGGAGCAGCTCCCACGCCTCCGGAACGAAGGGCAGGAACTGCAGCGTCATGCCGGCCTGGGCGAGCGTCCGTCCGCCCTTGCGTCGGCTGTTGCAGTCCTCGCACGCCGCCACGCAGTTCAGCCACGTCGTCCCTCCGCCGAGGTGGCGCGGCACGATGTGGTCGTACGTGGTGCCCGTCCGCCCGCAATAGGCACACGTGTACCGGTCGCGACGCAGGACGTTCTCGCGACTGACCTGCGGCACACGCTCGCCGCGGTCGTGGTAGAGCCAGCCGGTGAAGATCCAGCGGACCAGCTCGAGCGACCGCGGGCGCGGATAGGGGCCGAACGTCTCGCCGACGACGGCCTCGCGGACGCGGGCGACGCGGCGGACCAACATCCGGATCGCGTGGTGCAGTTCGACGGTGTGCAGAAGCTGCTCGCCGCCGGCGTTGTAGACCGCTACTTGGGTCATGATTCAGCCCTCCTTCCTGGGTCGTGCGGACTGCCGTTCTCTGGTCTTGAGCTACGTGCCCTTGTTCGGTTGTCGGTGTGGGGCAGATGGCCCCGGAAACGTGAGAAGCCGCCCGGCTCGGCTGGCGAGCGGGCGGCTTCCGGAAGCAACTGGACGCGGTCCAGATTCCTCTGGTCGTGTCAGTTCGGAGGCCCACTCCTGCCCGGCTCGATGCCCGCGTTGCGGTAGTCGAAGCAGCTGGGGACATGCAGCACCGCCGCGGCGAGCAGCTCACGCTGCCCTCGCTTCGCGTCCATGCCCGGCATTTCTGGGTCCTCTCCGGAAAATCAGCCTTGCAGGCTATCAGCGGGTCGCCGCGTTGCCCAAATCGGGTTCCGGCCGCGCCGCTGACTGCGGTCCAGGATGCCGTCGGCTCAGGTGGCGGACGGGAGGCCCGTGGACGTCCAGGCGGCCCAGCCGCCCTCAATGACGTAGACGTGCTTGTACCCGGCGTCGTGCAACGCGTCGGCCACCGGCTCCGCGTCCTTCCCTGACCCGTCGTAGAGGAACCAGCTGCCGGACTTGTCCAGCGTCGAGGCCTTCGCCACCACGTCGGCCGGAGTCGCCGCGATGTTCAGCGCGCCGTCGATGTGGCCTTTCGCAAAGTCAGCGGCCGGCCGCAGGTCGATGGCGGCGAACGAGTCACCGGTGTTGCGGCTGAGCAGCTCGTACGCCCCCTGCGGGATCAGCGGGATCACCGGTGCGACCAGGCCTGACGCGTCCGGCGCGGACACCTCGACGCCGAAGTTCGCCTTCAGGCGCTGCTGCAACTCGGCCTGGGTGAGCATGCCACCGGCGAAGTCGACCAGCTTGCCGGACGCGTCGTAGAACGCGGTCACCGGCAGCCCCTGCGAGCCGTACGACAGCCACAACTCCGACGCGGGATCGTCGCCGATGTCGTGGGCGAGGTGGAAGCCGGCGCCGGCGAGGTCGAACCGCTTCGCCATCGCCACGCCGTCCCCGGAGTCGTTGGTGTCCACTCCCACGAACGACACCTGGCCAGTGGTCGCGTGCGCGACCTGGACGAACCCGGGCAGTTCCTCGTTGCAGTACACACACCAGGAGGCGAAGAAGTTCACCACGACGGGCCCACCCGCGAAGTCGGCGAGTGCGACCGTCGTGTTCTGGTCGAGCAGGCCGGGCAGCCGGAAACCGTCCTTGGTCGCGACGTAGGCCTGGCCGCTGGCGTCCGTCCGGTTGGTCGAGCCCTGGCCGCCGAGCGCGAACACCCCGACGAGGACAAGGACGGCAGCGAGCCCGGCGATCACCCCGATTCTGAACGCCTTGCGCCGCTGCTCCTGACGGGCCAGTTCGGCAGCCCGGGCAGCCCTGCGGGACTGGGGCTGGGTCGCGGTGCGTTTGGGACTCATCGTGTGTTGCTGACCTTTCCGGCCTATCCGAGCCCCAGCAGTCCGCCGAGGCCGACGGACTCGAGGAGCGATTGCGTGAGGGTGGTGACCAACGACATCCGGTTGAGGGCAAGGAGTGCGCCGAAGACGGCGAGGATCACTCCAGAGGTCAGGGTGAGCGCGAAGAAGTGCCGCTTCACCAGCTGGAACGCGCCCGCGACCCGGTCCAGGGCGAGCGCAGCGGCGAGGAACGGCACCGCGAGGCCGGCGGAGTAAGCGATCAGCATCGCCGTGCCCCTGCTGAGGTCGCCGCTGCTCGCCGCGACCGCGAGGACGCTGGTCAGGACGGGGCCGATGCAGGGCGTCCAGCCGAACCCGAACGCGACCCCGGCGACCGGGGCGGCGAAGGGCCCGAACCGGTCCAGTTGCGGATGCCAGCGTGCCTCCTGATAGAGCCACGGCGCCTTCAGGAACAGCGAGCCGAGCAGGAACAGGGCCATCGCGAGCACGACGAGCCCCGAGATCCGGGTGAGCAGGACGCGGTTCGCGTACAGCACCTGCCCGGCCGCGGTCACCGAGAGTCCGAGCAGGACGAACACCGTGCTGAAGCCGATGATGAAGCCCAGCGACGTCTTCAGCACCTGCGCCAGGTGCGCGCGTCCACCGGCCTGCACGGACGCGGCGCCGAGCCCTGTGACCACGGAGACGTACGCGGGGATCACCGGCAGGACGCAGGGGGAGAGGAACGACACCAGCCCGCCGAGGAAGGCGCCGAGCAGGGTGAGGTCGCTCATCGCCCGACCCGCCCCTCAGCGGCGGCGCGGTGGCCGGCGGCGGTGGTCATGGGGGGATCGGGTCCTCGGGCTCGGGGTCGTTCGACGATCGAGTATACCCCTAGGGGTATGCGTGCCGGGCGATCCCCGCAGGGATCGCCCGGATGTGGCGTCGATCAGGCCACGAGCCGGACCTCGTTGGCCCCGATCAGATCTTGATCGGGAACGTGGCCAGGATGCCCGCTCCGACCAGCGTCACCGCGATCGCCAGGCCCAGCAGCACCCAGTTCGCCCAGGGCACCTTCGCCCGCTGCGACATGGCGGTCAGGAACAGCACGAGGGCGAACAGCACCGTGAGCAGCGAGTAGTTGTCGCCGCGCTGGTTGTTCTCCAGGGCCTGCGCGAACTTCGCGTCGGCCGTCGCGTTCAGCTCCGCGGCCTCCCTGGTGCCGGCCGGAACGTAGGCCGGGTTGGCGAACGGGGACGCCTCGACCCGGCCGGCCGCGTCCCAGGCCTTGAAGGCGGCCGCGAAGTCCGGTGTGAACCGGGCCTCGATGTAGTCGGCGAGCTGGGTCTTGTTCTCCGCGACCGCCTGGACGTAGTTGGCCCAGATGACCAGGTCGAACATGCGGGCGTCCCGGGACCGGCCGTCCGCGTTCGTGGCCTGGACGCGGGCAGAGGACGCCTGGCTGAAGGCGATCGACATCTCGCCACCCCACTTGGACGCCTCGAAGCCGCACCAGGCCGTGATGATCGCGACGGCGGAGAGCATGAACACCCCGACCACGTCGATCAGGGAGCGCTGCCTCTTCTTCGACCGCTTCCTCGCCCTGGTGTCAGGGTCGGGCTGCGGGGCCTGCGTGGCGGGGGTCTCGGCGGTCATCGGCGGTTCCGTCCTCGACGCGGGCCGTCGCGTCGTCGGAGCCATCGTGGTCGAAGCTCGTCCGGACGGGCAAGGGAGTAGCCCTTGTTACGCACTGGCTCGCTCCTCGCCGGTGCTCCACAGGAGCAGGGGAGAGTGCGGGCTGTTCCCGGGACTCAGCTGATCCGGATGCCGTAGAGCTTCTTGGCGTACGTCCCGACCACGAGCATGTTGCCGTAGACAGCGGGCGATGCCTCGATGTTCTGGCTCAGTTGCAGGGTGGAGTAGTCCTCACCGGTGTTCGGGTTGAACAGGTGCAACAGGCCGGAGGAGTCGCCCACGATCCCGTAGGCGTGGCCGTCCGTACCGGTCAGGATCAGGGGCGAGCTCCAGCCGAAGTGCGCCAGCGCGCGCTTCCACACCACCGTTCCGGTCTTCCGGTCCAGCGCCAGCAGCGTGCCGGTCTTCTGCGAGCCGGTCTTGGCGAGGTTGAAGAACACCAGGTCGGACACCTCGCCGGTGCCGAGCACCGGAGTGGCCATCAAGCCGCCGTTCACGGCCTCGTTGTAGACGGCGTCGATCTGGTACTGCCAGACGGTCTTGCCGGTGAAGCCGTTGATCTTCTGGATGGTGATCGGGCCGTGGCTGGCGCCGTTGGCGCCCTCTCCGCGCTTGTCCATCTCGTTGCCGGTGTAGAGGAACGGGGTGCCACGATCGTCCTCGAGGACGATCGTGGCGTCGGTGTCGTCTCCGCTCGGGTGCACCCAGACGACCTGGAGCGTGGTCGCGTCCCAGCAGATGATGTTCCCGTCGTTGTCGCCGGCGTACATCAGGTTCCGGTACGCCGCCGCGGAACTCTCGATGCCGTGCCGCGACGATTCCGGCGTGGTGTAGTTCAGCTTGGTGAACTCGGGGCTCACGCTGACTGTCTTCGCGGCCGGGTCGAACTGCGCGTTCAGTTTCACCTTGTAGACCAGGCCGTTCTCGGCCGGTTCGATCAGGGTGTCCGTGGCCGCGTTCACCAGGGAGGAGGAATCGAACGCACCCCAGTCGCGCGGGGCGCCCGGATCGGAGCCGTCCCAGCCGGACACCTCCTTGTTCTGGATCAGGTCGAAGATCCGGTAACGCCAGGTGCCGGTCTTGTCCCCGTTCTGGTTCAGCCCCATGCCGGAGTAGAGCAGCGGGTAGCCGCGCGGGTCGATCGAGCCCGTGCCCTTGAACGCCCAGCCCACCTGGATCGGCGGCTTGGTCTGCCGACCGGTGGCCAGATCGAGCCGGTACACGTTGCCGTCCACCACCGGGTAGACCACCTCGACGAAGTTCGGGTCATCGATCTGGGCCTGGCTGAGCCCCATCGCCTCCTTGGTTGCCGTCGGCCAGTTCACCAGCAGCGGCTGGCCCGTCCACCCGGCACCCGCCCAGTGCGACTTCTCCGCGTAGACGTCGCCGGTGTCCTGCGTCCAGACGACCTGCAGCTTCTTCTGGCTCACGTCGGTGGTGCCGTACACGGGGGCGTCGCGGTAGTTGTTGCCGCGGAAGGTGAGCACACCCGGAATCTTCGTGTAGGTGGACGAATCGCCGAACGCCACGGGCTGGCTCGGGTCGTAGTTCTTGATCACCTGGTTGGCGCCGTCCAGCACCTTCCAGGTCACCGTGCCGCTGGTATCGAGGATGGGGCGACTGAATGTCCCGTCCCCCTGTGCCGTGGGCACGGTCCAGCCGGGCAGCTTCGACAGGTCGAGCGCGAGCTTGGCCGGGTCGGTCTCGGCACTGCGGGACGGGGTGCTGGTCGCGGTGGGGGAGTTCGGACGCTCCCCGGTGACGACCGGGTCAGGGGTGGTGCAGGCCGCGAGCGTGACCAGCATCGACGCGCCGACCGCCGCGGCCGCGACACGCGAACCACCGAACCTCGCCATACGACAGCCTTCCGGGAGCAGGGATCCATCGGGAGTCTACGTGGCCTCCACGGCCCGTCCGGGAAGGACGCGGGGGCCGCGTCCTCAGCCCAGTTGTGACCAGCACGAACCCGGTGGTGAGGCCGGCTTCCACCAGACCCTGCGCGAGCGGGCGCACCCGGCACCCGACCGTGCCGAACAGGTAAGCGAGGGCCAGTGCAGTTTGCGTGCGGGCTTTGCTGTCCGGCCGGGCAGCCGCGCGGGAAGAAGGCCTAGCCAGCACGCTGAAAGTGGAAGCTGAGAAATGGCTGTGTCATCTGGACGGCTTACCTGGAAGTGCCCTACGATTTCTTCATCTAGCTCATTCGGGGGGAGGAGCAGGATGCGCTACGTTACGCGTATCAGCGGAATGATTGTGGGGGTCCTTCTGGGAAGCGCCGTTCTGGCGTCGTTCCTGGGTCAGTACACCATCCGGTACGCCGCCACGGCGGGCCTGGATGCGGGTGCGGTCTTCGTCGGGCTGGCCACGATGGGGTTCATGATCGCCATTCTGACCAGAGAGGCCTGGCTGGCAGCCTGACCATCAACAATGCGTGGGTCGACGTCCTGAGGACGTCGGCCCATTGCCGTTCCCGGGCCCGATCAGAGCGGATGACGGGAATCGAACCCGCATGACCAGCTTGGAAGGCTGGGGCTCTGCCATTGAGCTACATCCGCGTGCTGGCCAAGACTAACGGACGCCGCGGGGTGCTGGCGTCCCCAGGCATCCCGGACCATGACCCTCCGGGGGGTCGATATGACCTGCGCTGCCGGGCTGGCTAACATTGGCAGGTCTGTCTACGTCCGATCAGGAGCCAGCCTTGCCCAGCACCGTCGAGAAGCTCAGCCCGTCCCGGGTCAAGCTCACCGTTGAGATCCCCTTCGCCGACCTGAAGCCCCACCTGGACAAGGCGTACCACGAGATCGCCCAGCAGGTCACCATCCCCGGCTTCCGCAAGGGCAGGGTGCCGAACCTCGTCATCGACCAGCGCTTCGGTCGCGGCATGGTGCTCCAGGAGGCCATCAACGCCGCGCTGCCGACCGCCTTCGAGGCTGCTGTGGCCGAGTCCAAGGTCGTGCCGCTGGGCGAGCCCGACGTGGAGATCACCAAGCTCGAGGACGGGGACGTCGTCGAGTTCACCGCAGAGATCGACGTCCGCCCGGACTTCAAGGTGCCCGCGTTCAGCAAGCTCAAGGCCACCGTCGACCCGAAGCGTCCGGTCGCCGACGAGGTCGACGAGCGGATCGCGCTCCTGCGGCAGCGGTTCGCCACCTCCACCGAGGTCGAGCGTCCGGCCGCGGCGGGCGACCAGATCACGATCAGCCTGGTGGGCACCCGTGACGGCGAGGTACTGCCGGACGCGACCGCCGACGGCGTCACCTACGTGATCGGCTCCGGCGGCATGATCGAAGGCCTGGACGAGGCCGTGACCGGCCTGAGCGCCGGCGAGGAGGCGACCTTCGCGTCCACGCTGGTGGGTGGGCCGCTGGAGGGCGAGCCCGCGGACATCACCGTGACCGTCTCCAAGGTGTCCGAGCAGACCCTGCCCGAGGTGGACGACGACTTCGCCCAGCTGATCTCCGAGTTCGACACCGTCGAGGAGATGCGCGCAGACCTCGCCCGCAGCGTCGAGCAGATGATTGCGGCCGAGCAGGTCGCCAGCGGCCGGGACAAGGTGCTCGAGGCGCTCGTCGACGCCACGAAGTTCGATGTGCCCGAGCGACTGCTCGCCGCGGAGATCGCTTCCCGCAAGGAGCAGATCACCGAGCAGCTGCAGCGCGCGGGCCTCACCCTCGAGCGCTATCTGGAGCAGTCCGAGGAGGAGGCCGACAGCCCGGAGACGTTCTGGGCCGACATCGAGAAGTCGACCGAGCGCAGCCTGAAGGCGCAGCTCATCCTCGACAAGGTCGCCGATGACGCAGAGGTCGGTGTGGAGCAGGCCGACCTGTCGGAGTTGCTCGTGCGCAAGGCCGCCCAGAACGGGTCCAGCCCCGAGCAGGAGGCGCAGCACATGATGGAGCACAACCACATCGGCGCCTGGATGCAGGAGATCCGCCGCAACAAGGCGCTCGTCCTGATCGTCTCGGATGCCAAGGTCACCGACACCGACGGCAACCCGGTGGATCTCTCCGGAGCGGTCGCCGAAGCCGAGGCCGAGAACGAGGCAGAGGCCGAGTAGTCACAGACCAGCGCGACGCCGCCACCGCACCGGTGGCGGCGTCGCTGCGTTCGCGGCCTGTCGCAATTCGGCCGCGAACGCCGTCCCGCCCGTCCCGCCCGCCTCATCCACAGCTCGCGGCGGTCGAATCGCGTCATCCACAGCTCCGAGCTGCCCGTGACCATCGCGTCCGCCGTCTGCCGAAGGTGTCGGCATGCGCATCGATGACCTTCTCCAGAACAGCCCCGTGCTCGCCCTGCGCGACCACCCGCGTCAGGCACGGACCATCCAGCGGGCAGCTGAGCGGGGGGTGGTGGCCGCGATCCTCCCCGGCGTCTACCTCCGGCCCGTGCTGCTCACCGAGCCGTCGGCGCGGCTGCTCGCTGCCTCGATGTGGACGCGCCGCGGCTCGATCGTGGGCGTCACCGCCGTGGAACTGCTGCTCGGCCGTCCCATCACGATGCCGATCCGCCTGCGCACGCCGACCCGTTCGAGACCCGTGGCGTGGATCGAGCCCTTGCGAGGCAGGGTGCCGGGCGAGCACCGCCGGCACTACCGCGGAATCAGCACGGTGACGGCGGAGTACGCCTGCCTCGAGGTTGCCGCGTCCGACCAGGGCGAGGCCGTCTTCGAGGCGCTGCGGCGTCGCCTGGTCACGCGGGCGGCCCTCGAGGCCACGCTCCCGGCCTTCGCGCACACCCCGGGCAACCCCGTCCGGGGAGAAGTGGCCGCTCGTGCGACGAGCAACCCCTGGTCGTTCGCGGAGGCATTGCTGCATGCGCTCCTGGGCGTGGCCGGCATCACCGGGTGGGTCGCGAACCAGCCGCTCCGGCTGGACGGGGAGCTACTGTTCCCGGACGCGTGGTTCCCGAGGGAACGCCTGGTCCTGGAGTTCGACGGGGAGTCCGTCCATTCGACCCACGAGCAGTTCGAACGGGACCGGGCGCGCCAGAACGTCTTCGTCAGGCATGGCTATCGCGTGGTCAGGATCACCTGGGAGATGCTCACGGAGCACCCGTACACAGTCATCGACACGATCCGCGCGGTTCTCGCGTTGTCGTGATCCGGCCACCCGCAGCCTCAGGTGTGGCAGCTGAGCAGGGTGGGACGGGATGCGTGGCCGGATCACGACACCCGTGCGCCGACAGCGAACAGGGGCGAGAACAGGCCCGAAATGAGGGGGGCAGCGGGTAGGTTCGCCTGCGTGAACGAACATCGAGCCATTCAGCGAGGGCTGTCCATGGCTGCCGGTCCCGGCGGCATCGGCATGACGGACAACGTCTACCAGGCCCTGCTCCTCAACCGGATCATCTTCCTGGGTTCCGAGGTCAAGGACGAGAACGCGAACGCCATCTGCGCGCAGATGCTCCTTCTCAATGCGGAAGACCCGACCAAGGACATCTACCTCTACATCAACTCTCCCGGCGGTTCGGTCGACTCCGGCATGGCGATCTACGACACCATGCAGTGGATCTCCAACGACGTTGCGACCGTCGCGATGGGCCTGGCCGCCTCGATGGGACAGTTCCTGCTCTCCTCGGGCGCCAAGGGCAAGCGGTTCGCGCTGCCGCACAGCCGGATCATGATGCACCAGCCGTCCGGCGGCCTCGGCGGCACCGCCTCCGACATCCGGATCCAGGCCGAGCAGTCGCTGCACATCAAGAAGACCATGTCGGGCCTGATCGCCGAGCACACCGGACAGACCGTCGAGCAGATCGAGAAGGACTCCGACCGCGATCGCTGGTTCACCGCGGAGGAAGCGCTCGAATACGGCTTCATCGACCACGTCTACGAGCGGGCGTCCCAGATCAAGACCGCCGCCCCGAACCAGTGAGGAACGAAATGCTCACTCTGCCTACTTCGACCGCCCCGGCCGGTCCGCGTATGGACTACTACATCCCGCAGTGGGAGGAGCGGACGTCGTACGGCGTGCGCCGCGTCGATCCCTACACCAAGCTGTTCGAGGACCGGATCATCTTCCTCGGCACGCCGATCAGTGACGACATCGCGAACGCCGTGATGGCCCAGCTGCTCTGCCTGCAGTCGATGGATCCGGAACGCCCGATCAGCATCTACATCAACTCCCCGGGTGGTTCGTTCACCGCTCTCACCGCGATCTACGACACCATGCGCTACATCAAGCCGGACGTGCAGACGATCTGCCTGGGCCAGGCGGCCTCGGCTGCGGCCGTGCTGCTCGCCGCCGGCACCAAGGGCAAGCGCCTCGCCCTGCCGAACAGCCGGATCCTGATTCACCAGCCGGCAACAGAGGGCGGCTATGGTCAGTCCTCCGACCTGGAGATCCAGGCGAGGGAGATCATGCGCATCCGTGGCCTGATGGAGGGCATGCTCGCCGACAGCACGGGGCACAGCATCGAGAAGATCAGCCACGACATCGAGCGCGACAAGTACCTGACGGCGGAGGAGGCGGTCGAGTACGGCATCGTCGACGACATCCTCACCTCCCTGAAGGACGTACCCCACTGATTTCTCCCCCCGGCCGTCCCCGCTGAAGTGGGTCGGCCGGGCTAGTGTTGACAGGCATAGACGGACGGAAGGCGCAACGTGGCACGCATCGGCGAGACCTCGGACCTGCTGAAGTGCTCGTTCTGCGGAAAGAGCCAGAAGCAGGTCAAGAAGCTCATCGCGGGGCCTGGGGTGTACATCTGCGACGAGTGCATCGACCTCTGCAACGAGATCATCGAGGAGGAGTTCGCTGAGGCCAGTGACTCCGGCCTGCTCGACGAGCTGCCCAAGCCCACCGAGATCCGCGAATTCCTCGACGCCTACGTGATCGGCCAGGAGACCGCCAAGAAGGCACTCGCGGTCGCCGTCTACAACCACTACAAGCGGGTCCAGGCGCAGGCCAGCACCCCCGGTCGCAGGATCGCCGACGACGAGCTGGTCGAGCTCGGCAAGTCGAACATCCTGCTGATCGGCCCGACCGGCTGCGGCAAGACCTACCTCGCCCAGACCATGGCCCGCATGCTCAACGTTCCGTTCGCCATGGCGGACGCCACCGCGCTCACCGAGGCCGGCTACGTGGGCGAGGACGTGGAGAACATCCTGCTCAAGCTGATCCAGGCCGCCGACTACGACGTGAAGAAGGCCGAAACCGGCATCATCTACATCGACGAGATCGACAAGGTCGCCCGCAAGAGCGAGAACCCATCGATCACCCGCGACGTCTCCGGCGAGGGCGTGCAGCAGGCACTGCTGAAGATCCTCGAGGGAACCACCGCGTCCGTCCCGCCGCAGGGTGGCCGCAAGCACCCCCACCAGGAGTTCATCCAGATCGACACCACGAACATCCTGTTCATCGTCGGCGGGGCGTTCGCAGGCCTGGAGGAGATCATCAACGCCCGCGTCGGCAAGCGTCCGCTGGGCTTCAACAACGACGCCGCGGTACGTCGGCCCGCGTCCCTGAACCCGTTCGCCGAGGTCCGTCCCGAAGACCTGCACAAGTTCGGACTGATCCCGGAGTTCATCGGACGGCTGCCGATGATCTCCACGGTCGAGCAGCTGGACGCCGAGGCGCTCGTACGCATCCTCGTGGAGCCGAAGAACGCGCTGATCAAGCAGTTCCGCAAGCTCTTCGAGCTGGACGGCGTCGACCTGGAGTTCACCGCGGACGCCATCGAGGCGATCGCCGCCATGGCGCTGCGCCGCGGCATCGGCGCCCGCGGGCTGCGGTCCATCCTTGAGGAGATCCTGCTCAACGTGATGTACCACGTGCCGAGCGACGACGAGGTGGCGCAGGTGCTGGTGGACGCGGACGTCGTCAACGACGGCGCGGCCCCCCAGCTGGTCAGCCGGTCACAACTGGCCCGCAGCGAGCGCCGCGACAAGAGCGCTTGATCCACACAGCTCGAACAGTCCGGTCACCTGGGTGGGAATGGTACTCAGTCTGCCGAACTGTCCCGGCGCCGGGCGCTGATATGCCATTGTGGAGCCCGAGACAATGACGCCCAACGAAGGAGTTCTCATGGCCACCCGTCAAGTCAGCATCGCTTCCTCGGTCGGTCTGCATGCCCGCCCTGCATCCCTGTTCGTGCAGGCCGCGACGGCGACCGGTCTTCCGGTGACGATCGCCAAGGAGGGCGGCAATCCTGTCGACGCCCGCAGCATCCTGATGGTGATGGCCCTGGGTGCGAAGCACGGCGAGACCGTGACCCTCGCCGCCGAGGGGGAGGGTGCGGACGCCGCGCTCGACTCTCTGGTGGAGCTCCTGTCCCGCGATCTCGACGCGGAGTAGTCCGATGGCTGCCGACGCCGGTCAGCACTCCACTTTCCACGGCATCGGCGTCAGCGCCGGTATCGCCGTGGGTCCCCTCGTGGTTGTGACCCCGGCCCCGACCGCTCCGGCGGATGAGGCCCCAACGACGGACGCTGCGGCCGCTTCGGCCACCGTCCACGGTGTGCTCGACGAGGTGGCCAAGGGTCTTGAGGCCCGGGCCGCGGTGGCGGGCGACCACGCCAAGCCGATCCTGGAGGCGGGCGCCATGATGGCGCGCGATCCGGGACTCGCGATGGGCATCGACAACCACCTCCAGGCGGGCAAGGGCCTGACCAACGCGGTCACCGCCGCGGTGGAGGAGATCTGCACGATGTTCGAGTCGCTGGGCGGCTACATGGCCGAGCGGGTCACGGACCTTCGCGACGTGAGGGACCGTGCCGTGGCGAGGCTGCTGGGCCAGCCCGAGCCGGGTGTGCCGACCCTGACCGTGCCGTCGATCCTCGCCGCGCACGACCTCGCGCCGGCGGAGACCGCGACGCTGAGCACGGACACCTGTCTGGGCATCATCACCGCGGCCGGCGGCCCGACCAGCCACACCGCGATCCTTGCCTCGCAGCTGGGCATTCCTGCTGTCGTGCAGGCCACCGGCATCCTCGGCGTTGCCGCGGGCACCACGGTGGCCATCGACGGCGGTGTGGGCGAGATCACCGTGAACCCGACCGCTGACGAAGTGACCATGCTGGAGGAGCGCAAGAAGCGCCGTGCCGCGGCCCTGGCCGGCGGTACCGGCAAGGGGGCGACCAAGGACGGCTACCCGGTGGCGCTGCTGGCCAACATCGGCACCGCGGACGACGCCCAGAAGGCCGCGAAGCAGGCCGTGGAGGGCGTGGGCCTGTTCCGCACCGAGTTCCTCTTCCTCGACCGCGACACGATGCCGACCGTGGAAGAGCAGACCGCGACCTACACCGCGGTGTTCGAGGCGTTCGGGGATCGGCGCGTGGTCGTCCGCACCCTCGATGCCGGCGCCGACAAGCCGCTGAAGTTCGCCGATCTCGGTCCGGAGGAGAACCCCGCGCTCGGACGACGCGGTATTCGGCTCGGCATGATCCGCACCGACGTGATGGACGCCCAGCTGGAGGCGCTGGCCGCCGCGTACAAGGCCACCGGGGCCGACGTGCGGGTGATGGCGCCGATGATCGCGACCCAGGCGGAGGCCATGTGGTTCGCGGAGAAGGTGCGCGCCCTCGGCCTGCCGAAGGTCGGGATCATGATCGAGGTGCCGGCTGCGGCGATCCGCTCGAAGGGGATCCTCTACCACGTCGACTTCGCCTCGCTCGGCACGAACGACCTGCAGCAGTACACGATGGCTGCCGATCGCATGCAGGGCGAGCTCGCCGACCTGCTCAACCCGTGGGAGCCGGCACTGCTGGACGTCGTGGCACTGGCCTGCGAGGGCGGTGCGGCGATGGGCAAGCCCGTCGGCGTGTGCGGCGAGGCCGGTGGCGATCCGGCGCTGGCGCTGGTGCTGACCGGTCTGGGTGTGTCCAGCTTGTCGATGGCTCCGGGCAAGGTGCCCGCGGTGCGCACGTCGCTCGGCCTCCACACCAGGGAGCAGTGCCAGCAGATGGCTGCCGCCGCCCGGGCGGCCACGAATGCCGCGGACGCCAAGGCGGCCGTGCTGGACATGGCTGATCCGGTGCTGCGCGACCTGCTCTAGCGGCAGGCCCGGCCACAAGCTCGCACAGATCCGGGGGCGCTCCCGAAGAACAGGGAGCGCCCCCGGCGTTTCCGGACGGTTCGGCGTGGTGCCGAGGTGGACCGCGAACCGAGCTATCGGGCGGTGCCCCTGAGGGTGCCGGTGACACCACCGCCGGGGTTGCCGACCAGGCAGACCACGGCGCGGTCGTCGGCCTGCGCCCAGGTTTCGCTCGTGGGCGTGAGCATGGTGAGGCCGAGCTTCGACTTCCCGGCGGTGATGCCGACGAAGTCCGTGAAGGCGTCCTGGCACGCCCTCGCCGCCTGCTCGCGGACGCCTGCGTTGCCGGGGAAGTCGTCTCCGGCGAGCGTTGCCGTGGCGAAGGCCTCCCAGTAGTGCGGCTCCTCGCAGGGCAGCAGCTGGAGCTTGGCGGCGCTCTCCGTGGGCAGCTTGCCGAGGCAGTCGCCGACCCGCACCGAGTACGAGTCCGTCGTGAGGGGTGCGGTCACCCGGCCCGCGCTGTCCCGAACCCCGGACGCACACCCGGAGGCCAGCACGGACGCCGCCACGGCAAGCGCGACCAGGGGGACCCGGGCGGACGCCATCAGCCCTCGACGGGTTTCAGCTCGACGGTCACCTCAAGCGGACCGCCGGTAGCCCGCCACTCGATCGGGCTGCTGATCCTGCCGACCGCGCGCAGGTCGTCCTCCGCGGCGAGGAGCCGGGCGATCACGTCCTCGGAGCCGGCGAAGGTCGCGCGGGTCGCCTCGGTCTTCATCGACACCTTCGCCTGCGACTTCGCGCCGCGGATGCCGACCAGGGCCGCAGCGAGGTCGTCCAGCAGGGCCGGATTGCCGTCGCCGGCGGCGAGGTCGGAGACCTGCGGCCAGCGTGCGTGGTGCACCGAGCCCTTCCGCCACCACGACCAGACCTCCTCGGTGACGAACGGCAGGAACGGCGCGAACAGCCGCAACAGCACGTCGAGGGCGTCCCGCAGGGCGGCACGGGCGGAGTCCCTGGCGGCCTCGTCGATCTCTTCCTCGCCGGACGGCGTGCCGTAGGCGCGCTCCTTCACCAGCTCCAGGTAGTCGTCGCAGAACTGCCAGAAGAACCTCTCGGTGGCGTCGAGCGCCGCAGAGTAGTCGTAGGCCTCGAACGCCTCGGTGGCGTACTCGACCACCTCTGCGAGAGTCGCGAGCATGGCCAGGTCCACGGGCTCGGACGGCTGCACCCGGGGCGGGGTGTCCGCCGCGATGCCGAGGATGAACTTGCTCGCGTTCAGCACCTTCATCGCCAGCCGGCGTCCGACCTTCATCTGGGCCCTGTCGAACGGCGAGTCCATGCCGGGACGCGCCATGGCCGCACGCCAGCGGACCGCGTCCGAACCGAACTCGTTCAGGATGTCGGTCGGCACGACGACGTTGCCCTTGGACTTGCTCATCTTCTTGCGGTCGGGGTCGACCACGAAGCCGGAGATGGCGGCGAGCCGCCACGGCAGGCAGCCGTGCTCGAAGTGCGCCCGCACCACCCGGGAGAACAGCCAGGTGCGGATGATGTCGTGCGCCTGCGGCGCCATGTCCATCGGGAAGGTGAGCCGCCAGAGCTCCTCGTCGCGCTCCCAGCCGCAGGCGATTTGCGGCGAGAGCGACGAGGTGGCCCAGGTGTCCATCACGTCCGGGTCGCCGACGAACCCGCCCGGCACGCCCCGCTGGTCCTCGGTGTAGCCGGGCGGGCACTGGCTGGACGGATCGACGGGCAGCGTGTCCTCGGCCGCGGTGATCGGGTGCGCGTAGTCGGGCTCGCCGTCGGCGTCGAGGGGGTACCAGACCGGGAACGGGACGCCGAAGAACCGCTGCCGGCTGATCAGCCAGTCACCGTTCAGGCCGTTCACCCAGTTCGCGTAGCGGTGCCGCATGTGGTCCGGCACCCAGATCAGCTCCCCGCCCCGGGCGAGCAGGGCCTGCTTGAGGTCGTCGTCGCGGCCGCCGTTGCGGATGTACCACTGTCGGGTGGAGACGATCTCGAGCGGCTTCTCGCCCTTCTCGTAGAAGTTCGCCATCCGCTGGGTGGGCCGGGGCTCGCCGTCCAGGTCGCCGGCCGCCCGCAGCAGACCCACCATCGCCTCACGGGCGCTGAAGGTGGTCTTGCCGGCCAGTTCGGCGTAGGCGTCCGCGTTCGCGAGCCACTCCGGTGTGTCGGAGTGCAGTCTGCCGTCCCGACCGATCACGGTGCGGGTGGGCAGCTGCAACTCACGCCACCACTGGACGTCGGTGAGGTCGCCGAAGGTGCAGCACATCGCGATGCCGGCGCCCTTGTCGGGCTCGGCCGCGGAGTGCGCGAGCACGGGGATCTCGACGCCGAACACCGGCGAGGTCACCGTGGTGCCGAACAGGTGGGTGTACCGCTGGTCGTCCGGGTGGGCGATCAGCGCGCACACGGCCGGGATCAGCTCGGGACGGGTGGTCTCGATGTGGACCGGGCTGCCGTCGGCGGCGTGAAACGCGACCCGGTAGTAGTGGCCCGGGTAGTCGCGCGCCTCCAGTTCGGCCTGGGCGACCGCGGTCTGGAAGGTGATGTCCCACAGCGTGGGGGCCTCCGAAAGGTAGGCCTCACCGCGGGCGAGGTTGCGCAGGAAGGCCTTCTGCGCGACCCCGCGCGACTCGTCCGAGATCGTCGCGTAGAGAGCCTGCCAGTCCACGCTCAGGCCGAGCGTCCGCCACAGGTTCTCGAACGCCTGCTCGTCGACCGCGGTCAGGTCGTGGCAGAGGTCGACGAAGTTGCGCCGGCTGATCGGCAGCTGTCGCTTCGGGTCGGGGTTCTCGGGCGGGGTGAAGCTCTCGTCGTAGGGCAGGGACGGGTCGCAGCGCACGCCGTAGAAGTTCTGCACCCGGCGCTCGGTGGGCAGGCCGTTGTCGTCCCAGCCCATCGGGTAGAAGACATGCTTGCCGCGCATGCGCTGGTACCGGGCGATCAGGTCGGTGTGGGTGTAGCTGAACACGTGGCCCACGTGCAGTGAGCCGGACACGGTCGGCGGGGGCGTGTCGATGCTGAACACCTGGTCACGTGATGCCGGGCGAACGAACGCGTACGTGTCCTGTTCCCGCCAGATGGCCGACCACTTGGCCTCCAGCCCCTCCAGCACCGGACGCTCCGGTACGCCGCCGGTGCCCGTGGTTGCGGGGGGCACGGCGTCGGTCAGGGGCTGATCAGTCATGGGGTGCATCTTATTGAGCGGTCGGGGATAGTTCAGAATCCGCCACTCACCGGGGCACCGGTTCAGCCCTTGGCCGCGGCCTCGATGATCTTCTTGACGTCTTGGCCGGACTTGCCGACGAACTCCGAGTTGGGCACCTGCTTGCCGTTGACGGTGATCACCGGGAGCTCGTTGCGTCCGGCCTTCGATGCTGCGTCCTCCACCCCCTGAACGAATGCGGACAGGGACTGCTTGGTGTAGCAGGCGCGGAATGCGGTGAGGTCAGCCTGGGCGATGCCGACCTTGTCGGGGATCGTCTCCAGGAACAGTTGGTCGGTGTAGGGGCCACTCGACGCGGCCTCCCAGATCGCCGTGGTGTAGGCCGGGTAGTAGCCGACGACGTCCGCGCAGGCAGCCGCAAGGGCGGCCTTGTGGGACAGCCCGCCGGCGTTGCCCTTGTCGAGGGCCACCCGGGTGTGGTCGACGAGCGTGATCTCCTTGGTCTGGCCGAGCAGGCTCAGTGCGGAACCGAAGCTCTGGTCGAACTGCAGGCAGCCCGCGCACTGGTAGTCGGAGTACACCGCCACCACCGGCTTGCCCTCGTTGGAGTACACGGTGATCCCGTCCTTGTCCTTGGTGGCGTTGGGCGGGTAGGGGATGCCGGCGGTGGCCGATGCGGCCGCATCGGCGGCGGACCTCGCGGACTGCTGGACGAACACGATGACCATCACCGCAACGAGCACCACGGCCAGAGCCGCGGAGCCGATCACGATGATCCGGCGGAAGCGGGCGGCGCGCTGGTTCGCCAATTGGGCTTCGCGCAGGCGTTGCCGCTGGCTCGTTCCGGTCATCTTGGGCAGGGCTCCTGGTTCCGTCAGGCGTTCTGTTTGATCAGGTCGAGCAGCCCGGAGGGGTCGCCGAGGTCGTTCAGGGAGAGGTTCTTTCCGTTCACGAACACGGTTGGCGTGGAGACCTGCTTGGTGACCGCCTGCAGGTCCTGAACGCCGAGATCGCCCATAGTCGTCACGAAGGTCTTCGTCGCCTGCTTGTCGTAGCAGGACTGGAAAGTGGTCAAGTCGTCCCCGGTGATGCCCACCTTGGCGGGGATGGAGTCGCGCAGGGCGTCATCGGTGTAGCCCTGGCCCTCCGTCTCGGGCTGCTCGGCGTAGATCTCGTTGTGGAAGACGGAGTACTTCCCGACCTCGTCCGCGCAGGTCGCGGCGATGCCTGCGCGTACGGACGCGTCGTTGCCCAGACTGGCGTCCAGGAAGCTCATCGTTCGGTAGTGCAACTCGATGTCGCCCGACGCCGCGAGCGAGGTGAACGAAGACCCGTAGGTCGTCTCGAGAAGCTTGCAGTAGGGACACTGGTAGTCGAAGAAGAGTTCCACCAAGGGCGCGCCCTGCTTGGCGACGCCGGGGCTGATCGCGATGGCCTTGCCGTCGGAGGTGGCGTTCGGCGGGGTTACCGCGGACGAGTTGCTCGCTGCCTGGTGCGACTGGTTCTGCACCAGGACGCCGATGAAGACGGCGATCAGCACCACCACGAGGATCGCGGCGCCGACGCCGATGATCCGGTTCAGCCGCTGTTGCTTGGCCGCGTCCGCCTGGGCCTGGCGCAGCCGTTCGCGGTTGTTCTGGGTCATCGGGCTGGCTCCTTGTCGTCAGCGATGGTCGGATCGGGGTCTTCGGCGGGTTCGGTGACCGGGGCGAACAGCCAGTTGTCGACGGCGAACGGGGAGCGTGGCCGCCAGGCGGCCCACGCGCCGCAGAGCAGGAGCCCGGTGTCCCGGAGGATCTCCAGAGGGTACTGGGTCTGGCTCGCGTCCACCTCGGCCCCGGGAGAGAAGCAGCCGCAGTCGATGTTGATGCCCCGGGCCCACACCGAGGAGATCCCGATGATGAAGGCGAGCATCAACAGGGAGCCGACCACTGCGGAGACCCTCACGAAGGTGCCGGTGACCAGCAGCAGGCCCACCGCGATCTCGATGATCGGCAGTGCGGAGCCGACGGCGGCGGTGACGTCCCACGGCAGGATTTGGTACAGCCGGACGGACTGGATGGATGCGTCCAGTCGGGTCACCTTGAGCAGCCCTGCGACCATCAGCACGACGCCGAGCACGAGCCGGGCACCGAGGGTCACCCACTCCGGCCAGGGTCGCCGCGAACGTGGGGCGGCTACGGAGTCGGACACCCGGTCAGTATACCGAGCGGCTGTCCGGCTCCTCGCGGGCGCGACCGGGCCCTGCGGACGCCCCCACGGGCCGCGTCTGCACTGGATCCCCCTTGCGGGCGGGGCGCGGTTAGGCTGAGCCCACCATGAGCAGAACTCACGCCGAGATCGTCAACCAATTGCAGGCCAGGTGGCCCGAGCACCGGGTGGCGCCGAGCCAGGCGAGGGTGCAGGCGTTGTGCGACCTGCTGGGCTCGCCGGAGCGGTCGTGCCCGGTGATCCTGGTGGCCGGCACGAACGGCAAGGGCAGCACCGCGACCATGATCGACTCCCTGCTGCGCGCCCTCGGACTGCGGGTCGGCCGCTACTCCAGCCCGCACCTGGTCGACGTCACCGAGCGGATCAGCATCGACGGCGAGCCGATCGCGACCGAGCGCTTCGACGAGCTGGTCGAGACGATCGAGCCGCTGGTGGCACTGGTCGACGACCAGCTGATCGACGGCGTCGCGATGACCTTCTTCGAGGTGATGACCGCGCTGGCCTACGCAGCCTTCGCCGACGCACCGGTGGACGTCGCGGTGGTGGAGGTCGGGCTCGGCGGCGGCTGGGACGCCACGAACATCGTCGAGGCACAGGTGGCGGTGGTGTGCCCGATCGACCTCGACCACACCCACCTGCTCGGCAGCACCGTGGCCGAGATCGCCGCGGAGAAGGCCGGCATCATCAAGGCGGGCTCGAAGGCGGTGCTCGCCGCGCAGCAGCCGGACGCGGCCCGCGTCCTGCTGGCCCGGTGCGCGGAGGTGGGCGCCGAGGTGCTGCGCGAAGGGCTGGAGTTCGGGCTGATCAGCCGGGCGCCGGCGGTCGGCGGGCAGGTGCTGCGGCTGGAGACGGCTGAGGGCCCCCTGGGCGACCTAGTGCTTCCTCTGTTCGGTGCGCACATGGCGCAGAACGCGGCCCTTGCCGTCGCTGCAGCGGAGGCGTTCCTCGGCGGCAAGCCGCTGCCGACCGACGTGATCGCGGAGGGGCTGGAACAGGTGCGGGCGCCGGCCCGCCTTGAGGTGGTGCGCCGTTCGCCGACGGTGGTCCTGGACACCTGCCACAACCCGCACGGTGCCCGCGCCACGATCGACGGGCTCGTCGAGGCGTTCGACTTCCACCCACTGGTGTGCGTGGTCGCGATGATGGCGGACAAGGACGTCGACGGAGTGCTGTCGATCCTCGCCGAGGCGGCCTCGACGCTGGTCTGCACGTCCATCGCGTCCACCGATCGCGCGCTCCCCGCGGAGGCGCTGGGGGAGCGGGCCGCCGGGATCGTGGGTGTCGACCGGGTCCGCATTGCCCCGACGATGGCCGAGGCGATCGACGAGGCCGTGCGCCTGGCCGATGAGGCCGGCCCGGGGGCAGGCGTGCTGATCGCGGGATCGGTCTACGCGGCCGGAGAGGCGCGCGCCCTCCTGGTGCACGAGTCCCCATCCGCGAGCGACCGATCCGAACTGGTCGACCTCGGCGAATGGGCCGTGGGCGAGGCGGACGAGCCGTGAGGCTGGCCGCGTCCAACCCGATGGGGCGGGTGATGCTGAGCATCCTGGGTTTCGAGGCCGTCGTGTTCGGCCTGGCCATCCCCGGGATGATCCAGGTCTCGGAGGTGTCGGTCGGGGCGGCCTTCGGGCTGGGGCTCGGCGCCGCGGCCTTCGCGGTCCTCGCCGCGGCCATGCTCCGGCGTCCACCCGGCTATCTGCTGGGCTGGCTGACCCAGGCTGTGGCGATCGCGCTGGGCTTCGCCACCCCGATGATGTTCGCCGTCGGCGGCATGTTCGCCCTGCTCTGGGTGGTCTGCTTCGTGCTCGGGCGGCGGATCGAGGCAACGCCGCCGGCCGGACCGCCGGGGTGAGGTACCGGACGGTATGGTGCGGGCCATGACCGATCTGCAACGGACCCTCGTCCTGCTCAAGCCGGACGCGGTTCGCCGCGGCCTCGCCGGCACGATCCTCGCCCGCTACGAGGCGAAGGGCCTGGCCGTTGTGGCCATGGAGTTCCGGCACGTCGACGCCGCGATGGCCGACCGCCACTACGCCGACCACGTCGAGAAGCCGTGGTACCCGCCGCTGCGGGAGTACTTCACCAGCGGGCCGCTGATCGCGCTGGTGCTCGAGGGCACCTCCGCTGTCGAGGTGGTCCGCCTCATGAACGGCGTGACGAACTCGGTCGTCGCTGCGCCGGGCACGATTCGTGGAGACTTCTCGCTGTCGAATCGGGAGAACCTCGTGCACGCGTCCGACTCGGAGGAGTCGGCAGCCCGGGAGGTCGCGCTGTGGTTCCCGAACCTGGCCTGAACGGGCCGGACCCCGGCCAGCCGAGCCCCAGCGTCCCACCGAACCCCGGCGCACCCGTGCCGCCGCAGGAGCCGGACGCGTCCGCGCACGGCTGGACGGACCAGGGCTGGCCCGCGCAGCCCCCGGTTCCGGGCTACCCGCAGCCGCAGTGGGGCTATCCGCCGGCACCGTACCCGCCCGCCCCGGCGTACTACGGCGTACCTCAGCCGACCGGCCCCGCGCCGAAGCCACCCGCGCTGCCCACGACACCGCGGGAGTACCACGAGTTCTTCCGGGCGGCCCGCTACCGCTGGTGGAAGTCCCTGCTCGCCCTGGCCATGTTCGTGGCCACCTGGCTGGTCGGCAACCTCGTCCTGACCGGCACTGCCCTCGGGGTCGACATCGCCACTGGACGTACGAAGATCCCCACGCTGCAACCCGGGACCAGCACCGAGCAGCTCATGAACGACATCATGACGCCGTTGATGTTCACGGCGAACAACCTCTCCCTCGCGCTGGCGATCCCGCTGGCCGGCCTCACCGGCTGGGCCGTGTTCGGCCAGCGTCCGAAGTGGATCTCCTCGATCACCGGAGGGTTCCGCTGGGGGCTGTTCGCGCGGTTCAGCATGGTCGCCGTGCCGATCTTCCTGCTCGGCCTGGGCGTCGACATCCTGCTGGGCGGCATGCCCACGTTCACCTGGAACAACGACTCGCTGTTCCTGATCTTCGCGATCATCCTGACCACCCCGTTCCAGGCCGCGGGCGAGGAGTACGGGGTGCGCGGGCTGATCGCGCGCAGCGTCGGCTCGTGGTTCGGCTCCCGCCGCCTCGGGCTCGTGGTTGCGGCCGTGGCGTCCTCCGCGCTGTTCATGGTGCTGCACGCCGCCGACAACGTCTGGCTCAACATCTACTACTTCACGGTGGGCCTGACCTGCTCGGTGCTGATCTGGCGAACCGGGGGGCTGGAGGCCGCGGTCGCCCTTCATGTGTGGAACAACCTGATCAGCGAGGTCACCATCCCGTTCGGCGGGCTGCAGGGCATGTTCGACCGGGGAGCAAATGCGGTCGGCCCCGAGATCCTGTTCCAGCTGGTCTTCACGCTCTCTGTGATGGCAGCTGCGCTCTGGATCGGGCGGAGGCTCGGGTTGCCGCGGGCTACGGCGCCCGCCGTCCCGACGCAGGCGGAGCTTCCCGGGCCCGGCGGGGTATTCTGGGACTCTTCGCGCACGATCGCTTGAGGTGGGGCGAAAGATGACCAATGACGTGATGAACCGGCTCGATGCGGCGAGTGCACTGAAGTGGCTGCGGGCACAGATCCGGCCACGGTCAGGGCGCACACTGGTCGGAGTCGATGGCGTGGACGGCGCGGGCAAGACGACCTTCGCCGATGAACTCGCCGACCTGCTCCGTGAGTCGGGGCTCGAGGTGATCCGGATCTCGATGGACGACTACCTCAACCCGCGCTCGGTCCGCTACGCGCAGGGACGCTCGTCCGCGAAGGGCTACTTCGAGGACAGCTACGACTACGAGCGGTTCACCGACGAGGTGCTCGAGCCACTCGGCCACGAGGGATCGGGCCGCTACCGCACCGCAGCCTACGACCTGGATTCGGAGTCGGAGGTGCACTCGCCGTGGCGGATCGCCCCTGATGACGCGGTCGTGATCATCGACGGCATGTTCATCCACCGCGACGAACTGTGTTCCAGCCGCAAGAAGAAGGTCTGGGACATCTCGGTCTGGCTCGAGGTGCCGTTCGAGGAGTCCTTCCACCGGCTCGCGGAGCGCGAGCAGAAGATCACTCCCGACCCGGAGGACCCGGGCAACGCTCGCTACTACCAGGGCCAACTGCTCTACCTGCAGTCCTGCGACCCCGCGCACCGGGCGGACATCGTGGTCGAGAACGCGGCGCCGCACGCCCCGGTGATCAACTGACGGTGCTCCCGCCCGCGGAGGCATCCCAGGCGGCGGAGCGCGCCCGGGTCCTGCTCGATCGGCTGCGGGAACTCGCCGATCCGGACAACGTGGCCGGGATGGCCCGCTATGGCATCAACTCCAACGGCACGCTCGGCGTGTCCATGCCCGCGCTGCGTGGGCTCGCGCACGAGTTGCGCCGGATGCGCCGCACCCGGCCCGGGTTCGTGCACGAGGTGGCCGCCAACCTGTGGGCCTCCGGCGTGCACGAGGCGCGGATCCTCGCAGGGCTGGTGGACGTACCCGCGCTGGTCACGCCTGAGCAGGCGGACGCGTGGGCGGCCGACTTCGACTCCTGGGACGTCTGCGACCAGGTCTGCGGGCTGTTCGCGTCCACCCCTTTCGCCTACGCAAAGGTCGGGCAGTGGACGGCGGCAGAGGCAGAGTTCGTCAAGCGGGCGGGCTTCGTGTTGGTCTGCGCACTCGCCGTGCACGACAAGGCGGCTCCCGACCAACGCCTGATCGACCTGCTGCCGCTGGTCGTCCGCGAATCCACGGACGCGCGCAACGTCGTGAAGAAGGCTGTGAACTGGGCGCTGCGTCAGGTCGGCAAGCGTTCGCCGGCCTGCCACGACGCCGCCGTCGCCATCGGCGAGGAGATCCTGGCCCGGCACCCGGACGTGGCGTCCGCCCGCTGGATCGCCCGCGATGCTCTCCGCGAGCTGCGTAGCGACGCCGTCCTCGCCCGCCTCGCTACCCGCGGCTGAGGGACGCCACGCCGCGGCGTCGACGTCCTGGGGCACGCCGCGGGGAGTCGGGGGGCAGTTCTTCGACCCGGCCCGGGTTCGGGATCGGGGCCGGCCTTGATTACGCTGGTGCGACCATGACCATGACCGTCGAATCGCTCTACCCGAGGCTCGAGCCGCTGCTGGCGCAGGTCAGCAAGCCGGTGCAGTACATCGGGGGCGAGGTGAACTCGGTGAGCAAGGACTTCGCTGCCGCCGAGGTGCGCTGGGCCCTGATGTACCCGGACGCCTACGAGGTGGGCCAGCCGAACCAGGGCCTGGCCATCCTGTACGAACTGCTCAACGAGCGCGACTGGATGCTCGCCGAGCGCACGTTCTCGATCTGGCCTGACCTGGCCGCGCTGATGCGCAGCCACGGCCTGCCGCAGTTCACGCTGGAGAACCACCTGCCGGTGCGCGCGTTCGATGTGCTCGGGGTGAGTTTCTCCACCGAACTCGGCTACACCAACCTGCTCGAGGCCATCGACCTGGCCGGGATGACGCTGCACGCGGCCGATCGTGGCGAGGACGAGCCGATCGTGATCGCCGGCGGCCACGCTGCCTTCAACCCCGAACCGATCGCGGACTTCATCGACGCCGCCGTCCTCGGTGACGGCGAGGAGGCGGCCCTGGTCGTCTCGGACATCGTCCGCGACTGGAAGGCGTCCGGGCGCCCGGAGGGGCGGCGCGGGCTGCTGCTGCGGCTGGCGTCCAGCGGCGTGGCGTACGTGCCGAGCCTCTACGACGTCAGCTACGGGGCGGACGGCGCGATTGCGTCCGTGCGTCCGAACACCCCCGGTGTGCCGGCGAAGGTGGCCAAGCACACCCTGATGGAGCTCGACGAATGGCCCTACCCGGCGAGGCCCGTGGTGCCGCTGGCCGAGACCGTGCACGAGCGCTACTCGGTGGAGATCTTCCGGGGCTGCACGCGCGGCTGCCGGTTCTGCCAGGCGGGCATGATCACCCGCCCGGTGCGGGAGCGGAACATCGAGACGATCGGCACCATTGTCGCCGGCGGGATCGCGGCCACCGGGCTGGACGAGGTGGGCCTGCTCAGCCTCTCCAGCGCTGACCACTCCGAGATCGCGCCGATCACCAAGCAGCTCGCCGACCGGTACGAGGGCAGCTTCGTGTCGCTCTCGCTGCCCAGCACCCGCGTGGACGCCTTCAACATCGACCTCGCCAACGAACTCTCCCGCAACGGACGGCGCTCGGGCCTGACGTTCGCGCCGGAGGGCGGCTCGGAGCGGATGCGCAAGGTGATCAACAAGATGGTCAGCGAGGAGGACCTGATCAACACGATCACCGCAGCGTTCAGCCAGGGCTGGCGCCAGGTGAAGCTGTACTTCATGTGCGGCCTGCCCACCGAGACCGACGAGGACGTGCTGGGCATCGCCGACATGGCCGCGCACGTGATCGAGGCCGGACGCCGTGCCGCGGGCACCCGTGACATCCGCTGCACGATCAGCATCGGCGGATTCGTGCCGAAGCCGCACACTCCGTTCCAGTGGGTGGCTCAGGCCGACCCCGAAACCATCGACAACCGGCTTCGGCTGTTGAAGGAGAAGATCCGCGCCGACCGCAGGTACGGCCGGTCGATCGGCATGCGCTACCACGACGGCAAGCCGGGCCTGATCGAGGGCCTGCTCAGCCGCGGCGATCGCCGCGTGGGGGCGGTGATCGAGGAGGTCTGGCGCGATGGCGGCGTGATGGACGGCTGGAGCGAGCACTTCTCCTTCGACCGCTGGACCGAAGCCGCAGGGCGTGCGCTCGCCCCGTACGGCGTTGACGTCGCCTGGTTCACCACTCGCGAGCGCCCGCAGGGCGAGGTGCTGCCCTGGGACCACCTGGACGCCGGGCTCGATCGCGACTGGCTCTGGCAGGACTATCAGGACTCGCTCTACGGCGCCGAGGTGGAGGACTGCCGTTGGTCCGGCTGCTACGACTGCGGTGTCTGTCCCGAGTTCGGCACCGAGATCCAGATCGGTCCGACCGGGCGGTCGCTGCTCCCGCTGACCGTGGTGAACCGCGCCGGCTGAGCCGTCGCGTCCCTCCCGTCGGGGTGGCCGATAAGGGGACGGTTCTCGTTTCCGTCCACTGGTGGCCGAGAAGCGGTTGGCCGAGAAGGGGACGGTTCTCGTTTCCGTCCAGCTCTGGCCGAAAAGGAGAACCGTCCCCATTTCGGCCGGGGGGTCTGTGGCACTCTGGGGACGTGCGTAGCCACCCCTGGACAGTGATCGGCGTCGTCGCAGGCCTGCTGGCCGTCCTGCTGGCCGGGCCGGTGCCGACGGCACAGGCTGCGTCCGGCTACGTCCTGATCGCCCGGTACGGCACCGCTGTGACCACGACCGACAAGGCGATCACGCTGGGCGTGACCTACCTCCACAACGGCGCGAAGGTGAAGAAGGCCACCGCGAAGCTGCAGTACCGCAGGGGTGACAGCTGGGTCACGGAGAAGAGCGTGAAGATCACCCGCGGCAAGGGCGCCACCACGGTGAAGCACTCCGTGATGGCGCGCACCTACCGGTTCTCCGTGTCCGGAAGGGCGGTCAGTGAGGAGTTCACCGTCCGGTTCGTGCCGGCCCGCTTCACGGTCAGTGGCTCGGGCCTGGGTCACGGCACGGGGATGTCCCAGTGGGGCGCCTACGAGATGGCCCGCGAGGGCGCGTCCGCGTCCGACATCCTCAGCTACTACTACCCGGGCACCACTCTCAGCACAGCCGTGAACAACCCGCGGACGGTGAAGGTACAGGTGCTCGGCCCGCCGTCCGACGCTCGCACCACCACCTCGCTGAAGGTGACCTCCGGCGGGTTCACGGTGATCGGGGACGGGACGGTCCTGAAGACCTTCACCTCGCCAGGCACGGTGGCGATCGGGGTGAAGGGCACGCTCGTCAGCGCGAAGGTCACCCTCGCCAACGGCAGTGTGAAGAACAAGGCCTTGGCCTCGAGCAGCCGGCTCACGCTCACCTGGAAGACCGGGCCCGTCACCGTCACCGGAGCGCAGGGCAGCTACAAGGCCGGCAACCTGCAGGTGACGGTGATCGGCAACCGGCCCAACGTCGTCAACGAGCTGGCGATGAACACCGACTACCTCTACGGCATCGATGAGATGCCTTCCTCGTGGGGCAAGGCGTCCGCGGGCGGTGCCGCCGCACTGCAGGCCCAGGTGATCGCCGCCCGCAACAACATCATCACCCAGGCCGTGCGGTGGAACGCCCAGCCGGGTGGGGTGAACGCCGCCTGCGACTGCCAGGTCTTCGACGACACCCGCAGTCAGAACTTCACGGGCTGGAAGAAGGCCGGCGGTACGGCGAACCAGCCATGGCGGGACGCAGTGGACGCCACGATCTCCGCCGCAGGCGTCCAGATCGTCAGGGACGCGGGGAACGGCATCGTGGAGACCCCGTACTTCGCGTCCTCCGGCTTCTACCTGGTGGGGGAGGCGCGCGAGTCGGGCACAGCGAGCAACGCCGACGTGTTCGGCACCCCGCCGCTGGCGTACCTCAGCCACGTGGACGACCCGTACTCGGCGTCCGCTCCGGGCAACCCGACCCTGGCCTGGACCCGCGCGGTCAGCCAGGCCAGGGCGCAACAGCTGTTCGGGACGTCGGAGTACGTGACGGCGCTGACGGTCACCGCGCGCTACCCGGGCGGTCTGGCGCAGAGCATCGAGGCGACCACGCTCAGTGGAGCAGTGCTGCCCCTGACCAGGACTGCGGAGGGCTGGCGCACCGGCCTCGGCCTTCCCGGGGCCTGGATCGCGGGCATCACCGGCACGTAGCCGAGCGCGTGTCTGTGTCGGCCGCTAGCGTGTGCCCATGACCGGCTCGGACGCGGTGGGCTGGCGCCGCTGGGCACCTGGACTCGAGGTGCTGCTCTCCTATGACCGCTCCTGGCTGCGTGGCGATCTGATTGCGGGCGTCACTGTCACGGCCTACCTCGTGCCGCAGGTGATGGCGTACGCCGAGATCATGGGACTGCCCGCGGTGAGCGGGCTGTGGGCGGTGCTGGTCCCGATGCTGCTCTACGCGGTGCTCGGCTCCTCGCGGCAGCTGTCGATCGGTCCGGTGTCCACCACGGCCCTGATGACCGCAGCCGCCATCGCCGCGCTCGTCGGTCCGGTCGACGTCCAGCGCCGCGCAGAGGTCGCCGCGCTGGTCGCGGTGGCCGTCGGGGTGGTCTGCCTGATCGGTTGGCTCGCCCGGCTCGGCGTCGTGGCGAACCTGCTCTCCCGGCCGGTGCTGGTGGGCTACATGGCGGGCATCGGTCTGCTCATGGTGGTCAGCCAGTACGGCAAGCTCACCAGGCTGACCATCACCGGCAACGCCCCGTGGGAGGAGACCGCGTCCCTGTTCGCCCAACTCGGCGCGGTGCACGTGCCGACGCTGGTGCTCGGGCTGGCGGTCACGGCCGCCCTGTTCGCGCTGCGCCGCTGGGCGCCCACCTGGCCCGGGCCCCTGATGGTGATGCTCACCGCCGCGGCCGTGGTCTGGCTTGCCGGGTTGTCCTCCGAAGGCATCGCGGTGATCGGCGAGGTGCCCCGCGACCTGCCCGTCCCGGCCGTACCCAGCCTGGTCGGCATCGACATCGCCCAGCTCATGCTGGCCGCGCTCGGCATCGCCGTGGTCGGCTACAGCGACGTGATCCTCACCGGACGCGCGTTCGCGACCAAGCGCGGCGAGCGGATCGATGCCACGGGCGAACTGGCCGCCATGGGCATGGCGAACATCGCGAACGGCTTCCTCGCCGGATTCCCGGTCTCCTCCTCGGCGAGCCGGACGGTGATCGGCGACGCGGCCGGTAGTCGCACCCAGCTGCACTCCCTGGTCGCGGCGGCGATGGTCCTCGGCACGATCTTCCTGTTCTCCCCGGTGTTGGCGACGTTCCCCCAGGCCGCGCTCGGCGGGGTCGTGGTGTACGCGGGCCTCCGGCTGATCGACCTGAAGGAACTGCGAAGGCTCGGGCGGTTCCGGGTCAGCGAGCTGGTGCTCGCCCTGGTCACCTTCGCCGCCGTCCTGATCACCGGTCTGCTCTACGGCATCGGGATCGCCGTCGGGCTCTCGCTGCTCGACCTGATCCGGCGGATCGCGCACCCGCACGACGGCATCCTGGGCTACGTGCCGGGGATCGCGGGCATGCACGATGTCGACGACTACCCGACCGCCACCCAGGTGCCGGGACTGGTCGTCTACCGGTACGACTCACCCCTGTTCTTCGCAAACGCCGACGACTTCCTGACCCGGGCCCTGGCCGCCGTGCAGGCGGCGAGACCGACCCCGCATTGGTTCCTGCTGAACGCAGAGGCCAATATCGAGGTCGACCTGACCGCCGTCGACACGCTCGAGCAGTTGCGGCACACCCTGGCTGACCAGGGTGTGGTGTTCGCGATGGCCCGGGTGAAGATGGACGTGCGCGAGCAGCTCGAGGCGGCGGGTTTCCTGGCCTCGGTGGGGGAGGAGCGCGTCTTCGCCACCCTTCCCACCGCCGTCGCCGGCTACGCGACCTGGCACGAGAACGCTTTCGGTACCCGCCCGGCAGGTATCCCCGAAGCCACCCGGACCCAACCGGACAAGGAGGAGCCATGACTCCATTGACCTTCCAGGTGACGCTCGACTGCGCCGACCCGCACACGCTTGCCGACTGGTGGGGCGAGACGCTGGGCTGGCAGGTGGAACCCTCGGACGAGGCATTCATCCGCCGGATGGTCGCCGAGGGCTTCGCGTCGGAGGCGGACACCAAGCTGCACAAGGGCGTCCTCGTCTGGGCGGAGGGTCAAGCCATCCGGCAACCGGTCGCGCCGGAGGGCAGCCCGTGCACGCGGATCCTGTTCGTGGCGGTGCCGGAGCCGAAGTCGGGCAAGAACCGGATGCACCTCGACGTGCGCGCGACGCTGGCCGGCACCGGCCTGGACGTGGCAAGGGACGCCCTGCTCGCCCGCGGCGCGACCTTCCTGTGGGAGGCGTCCCAGGGTCCGCACCGCTGGTACACGATGGCCGATCCGGAGGGCAACGAGTTCTGCCTCACCTAGCGCGGTCAGGGCAGCGTACGAACGAGCGCGTGGAGCGGAACCTCCGGGCGCGGGGACCAGTCGCGATCGGGCACCGCGACGAAGCCGAGCCGGCGGTAGAGGCGGTGGGCCGCGGGCATCCACCCGGCGGTCGAGATCACGACGGCGCTGTTGCCGGCCTCCGTCGCGAGGGCGAGGCAGTGCCGCACCAGGGCTTCACCGACGCCACGTCCGCGTGCCTCCGGCGCGACTGCCAGCGTCCGGAACTCACCCTCGTCCGGGCCGCCGAGCTCGCGATAGGCCGAGCCCGCAGGGCACCAGGTCACGGTGCCGAGTAGCGTGCCGTCGGCGTCGACGGCCACCCACAGTTCGGCGCCCTGGTCACGGCCTTCCGCGTCTCGTAGCACGTCGTAATACGGATCATCGGTGGACAGCCCGCCATTGGTGAGGTAGGCCTGCACGGTCAACTCGCCGACGGCGGCGTATTCGGTCGGTTCGGCCCTGCGTATCGAGAACACCTCGCCAGCCTAGGGGCCGTAGGATCTCTCGGCGTGACGCCCAGAAGACAACCGGAGCAGCAGGCGCCTCCCGTGCAGGGCCTGCGCGTGCGCTACGCCAAGCGGGGTCGGGCGCGGTTCGCGTCCCACCGCGACTTCGGACGAGCCTTCGAGCGCGCGCTGCGTCGGGCCGGGGTTCCGATGGCGTTCTCCTCGGGCTTCAGCCCACATCCCCGGATCAGCTACGCCAACGCCTCACCCACCGGAGCGGCGACCGAGGCCGAGTACCTGGAACTGGGTCTGGCCGCGATCCGGGATCCGGACGAGGTGAGGGACGCCCTCAACGCCGCGATGCCGGACGGCCTGGTGATCGTGGAGGTGGTCGAGGCCAGCCCCGGAGCACTCGCCGACCGGCTCACCGCGTCCCGCTGGGAGATCCTGCTCACCGGTGCCGAGCCCGAGGAGTTGGCGTCCGCCGTGGCGGAACTGCTCGCGTCCGACCAGGTCGAAGTGGAGCGCATGACCAAGACCGGCCTGCGCCGTTTCGACGTGCGGGCCGCCGTGGTCACCCTGACGGCGGCCGGCGATCGGGTGGAACTGGTCTCCGCGATCACCGAACCGCTGGTGCGGCCCGATGACGTGGTGCAGGCGCTGCAGCTGGTCCGACCGGTGCTGAGGACAGGCATCCCCGCACTGGTCACCCGCCTCGAGCAGGGCACCTGGGACGGCGAGCGAATCCTGGACCCGCTGGCCGGATGAGCCCGTTGCGACCTCGTGCCTGGTGGGACGAAACGGTCGAGTGTGGAATACTGAAGGTGATCGGAGTCATCCAGGCCCCGATCGACGGTTAGCCCGTAGACCGATGTGACAGGTCGGTCATTGACGCTGGAACCTCACCGCGACGCCAGTCGACCGCGGGGGCGACAGTGCTGCGGCAACCGAGACCAGGCTTCGCTGCCCATGGCAGCCACGTTTGCGGCGCCCCCGCCGCTGAAGGAGAGCAAGAGTGCTCGATTCCGAACACCCGAATACTGACCAGTCCGCCCAGGTCGAGCCCGAGACCCCGAAGGCCGCGCCGCCGCGCCGCCGCCGTGCCGCCAGCCGCCCGGCCGGCCCACCTGCCGCGGCCACCCCAGCCCCGGCGCCGGTGACGGAGGGCGACGCGCCTGCCGCGACCGAGCCGGTGGCCGCGCCGGAGGAGAAGCCGGCCGCCGAAGCGCCCAAGCGCACTCGACGGAGCCGCGCGAAGGCCACCGAGCCCGCGCAGGAGCCCATGATCGAAGCCGATGCGCCCGCGCCCGAGCCCCAGGCCGTCGAGGAGAAGCCAGTCGCGGAGAAGCCGGCCCGCAAGACCACCCGACCGCGTCGGGCCCCGCGTGCGGCGGCACCGGTCGAGCCGGCGGAGCCGGCCGACGATGGCAAGGACGTCGCGGCGAGCCTCGCCGAGCTCGCCCATTCCGGCCGCTCGCGCGGACGCCGGTCGGGGCTCGCGGAGAGCTTCGGGCTGGACGAGGAAGCGACACCCGACCAGGTCCTGGACTCTCTCGCCGCGAAGATCGGCGGACGGCTGGTCGCGCCTGAGGCGGACGACGAGGAGGACGAGGCCGAAGAGGTCACCGACGAGGTCATCGACGAGGCCAGCGAGGACGACGATTCCCTTGAGGACGAGGACGCCGCGGTAGAGGGCGAGGAGTCCACCCCGCGCCGTCGCCGTCGCCGCCGCGGTGGTCGTCGCCGCCGCCGGGGCTCCGGCGAGGGAGAGCCGGAAGGCGAGGAGCCGGAAGACCTCGAGAATGCCGCCCAGGAATCCGTCGCGGAGACGGGCGATGAGCCGGTCGCGGAGAGCGCCTCGCGGCGTCGGCGTCGGCGTCGGCGTCGGGGCGAGGATTCCGCGGACGGCGAGGAGGACGGCGTCGACGTCGTCGTCCGGGTCCGCGAGCCGCGGCGCCGGACGAGCGCCAGCGACGAGGTCACCGGCATCGAGGGCTCGACCCGGATGGAGGCCAAGAAGCAGCGTCGCCGCGAGGGACGCGCGGCCGGTCGTCGCCGCGCCCCGATCCTGAGCGAGTCGGAGTTCCTCGCCCGCCGTGAGGCCGTCGAGCGCGTCATGCTGATCCGGCAGGCCGAGGACTACAGCCAGATCGCCGTGATGGAGGACGGGGTGCTCGTCGAGCACTACGTCGATCGCGCGTCGGCGACCTCGATGATCGGCAACATCTACTTGGGCCGGGTGCAGAACGTGCTGCCCAGCATGGAGGCTGCGTTCGTCGACATCGGACGGGGCCGCAACGCCGTGCTCTACGCCGGCGAGGTCGACTGGGAGTCGTTCGGCGTCACCGGCGCCGACAAGAAGGTCGAGCGGGTCTTCAAGTCCGGCCAGCAGGTGCTGGTGCAGGTGAGCAAGGACCCGGTCGGCGCCAAGGGCGCGCGGCTGACCTCGCACATCTCCATTCCCGGCCGCTACATCGTCTACTCTCCCGGCGGCCACCTGTCCGGGATCTCCCGCAAGCTCCCCGAGGGCGAGCGCAAGCGGCTGAAGGGCATCCTGGACGAGTTGATCGGGCCGGAGGCGTCAGTCATCGTGCGCACGGCGGCCGAGGGTGCGAGCGAGGAGGAACTCGTCCGCGACGTGAACCGGCTCAAGGCGCAGTGGGAGGTGCTGGAGAAGAAGTCGAAGTCCGGCCAGGCCCCGCAGTTGCTGTACGCCGAGCCGGACCTCACCGTCCGGATCGTTCGTGACTTGTTCACCGAGGACTTCGGGGCGTTGGTCGTGGACGGAAACGGTGCGGCCGACGACGCCTACGACACCGTCCTGGCCTACGTGGAGCACGTCGCTCCGCACCTGGGCGCCCGCCTGCAGCGCTGGGACCGTACCGAGAAGGGCGACATCTTCGACGTCCACCGGGTACACGAGCAGGTCGCGAAGGCGCTGGAGCGGAAAGTGTTCCTGCCGTCCGGTGGCTCGTTGATCATTGACCGCACTGAGGCCATGACCGTCATCGACGTGAACACCGGCAAGTTCACCGGCAACTCCGGGAACCTGGAGGCCACGGTCACGTCCAACAACCTTGAGGCCGCGGAGGAGATCGTGCGCCAGTTGAGGCTGCGCGACATCGGCGGCATCATCGTGATCGACTTCATCGACATGGTGCTGCCGGCGAACCGCGAGTTGCTGCTGCGCCGACTCGTCGAGTGCCTGGGGCGCGACCGCACCCGGCACCAGGTGGCCGAGGTCACGTCGCTCGGTCTGGTGCAGATGACCCGCAAGAAGATCGGCACCGGGCTGGCCGAGGCGTTCACCGTTGCCTGCGAGACCTGCAAGGGACGCGGCTACCACGTGCACGACGCGCCGGTCGCCTCACAGGCGCCGGCCGACGGCGGTGAGCGCGACGGCGCACGCCGCGGTCGTGGAGGCGCGCAGACCACGCGACGCAGTTCGCGGGCCAAGAAGGAGGAGCCGGCCAAGCCGGCCGGTCCTTCACCGCTGATGATGATCGCGCACGCCACCGAGCACGCCCACGCCGCCGAGGCTGCGGTGGTCGATGAGGCCCCAGTGATGGAGGAATCGGTCGACGCGGCTGCCGGCCAGGCCGAGGTCACGCCCGAAGCACCGGCCGAGGTCACGCCCGAAGCACCGGCCGAGCCGGTCGCCGAGATCGAGGCCACCCCGCCTGCCGGCGAGCTCCTGGCCGCCGAACCGGTGGCCGAGCTGGCGCCGCCCGAGGAGTCCGTCGTGGTCGAGGCCGACGTCGTCGGGGAGCCCGCCGAGGCATAGGTTCGTCGCGATCTGGCCGCTCAAGCTCCCGGTTGTGACGCCTGGCGCTTGGGCGGGCGGTTCGCTGGCCGAATCACGACACAGGCGCGCGCTGACCCCGGTTACGCGTCCGGGACGTTCGCCAGTTCGTCCAGCCAGAGCTTCGCCGAGGTGTCGGACGGAGCACGCCAATCGCCGCGCGGCGACAGCGAGCCACCTCGCACCACCTTCGGGCCGTTGGGCAGAGCCGAGCGCTTGAACTGGGCGAACCCGAAGAAGCGTGAGCAGAACACGCCCAGCCACTTCTTGATCGTGGCGAGGTCGTAGCTCGTCCGCTCGCCGTCCGGGAATCCCTCGGGCCATGCTCCCGTCGCGGCGTCTGACCAGGCGTGCCAGGCGAGGAACGCGATCTTCGAGGGCTTCATGCCGTGCCGCAGCACGTGGAACAGCGTGAAGTCCTGCAGGCTGTACGGCCCGATCGTGGCCTGCGTGGACTGCGGCGCCTCGCCCTCGCCCACCGGCACGAGCTCCGGCGTGATCTCGGTGTCGAGGACGGCCTGGAGCGTCACGCCGACCGCGTCGTCGAACTGCCCCGAGCTGATCACCCAGCGGATCAGGTGCTGGATCAGCGTCTTCGGCACTCCGCCGTTCACGTTGTAGTGCGACATCTGGTCGCCCACGCCGTAGGTGCACCAGCCCAGCGCCAGCTCCGACAGGTCGCCGGTGCCGAGCACGATGCCGCCGCGCTGGTTGGCCAGCCGGAACAGGTAGTCGGTGCGCAGGCCGGCCTGCACGTTCTCGAACGTGACGTCGTAGGTCGGCTCGCCGTCGGCGAAAGGGTGGTCCAGCCGGTCCAGCATCAGCCGCGCGGTGTCGGTGATGTCGAGCTCGGTGAAGCTCACCCCGAGCGCGTGCGCCAGCGCGGTCGCGTTTCCCTTCGTGTGGGCGGACGTCGCGAAGCCGGGCATCGTGAACGCCAGGATGTCGGAGCGGGGACGGCCGAGACGGTCCATCGCGCGCGCGGCGACGATCAGGGCGTGGGTGGAGTCCAGACCGCCGGAGACGCCGATCACGACCTTGGGCTGTCCGATCGACTTCAGCCGCTGCTCCAGCCCGCTGACCTGGATGTTGTAGGCCTCGTAGCAGTCCTGCGCCAGCCGGGCCGGGTCGGCCGGCACGAACGGGAACCGGGCGAGCGGGCGGCGCAGCCCGAGGTCGCCGGACGGGGGAGCGAGCTCGAAGGTCACCGTCCGGTACTCGTTCACCCGCTCGGCATGGACGCGGCGGTTGTCGTCGAAGGTTCCCTGCCGCAGCCGGTCCTGGACGAGCGTGCCCAGGTCGAGGTCGGCGATGGACGCGCTCGCGCCCTTCGGGAAGCGCTCCGACTCGGCGAGCAGGACGCCCTGGTCGTAGATCAGCGTCTGACCGTCCCAGGACAGGTCGGTCGACGACTCGCCCTCGCCCGCGGCGGCGTACACGTAGCCGGAGATGAGCCGCGACGATCCGGACGCGCAGAGCTGCTTGCGCTCGTCCGCCTTCGCCACGGTGATCGGGGAGCCGGACAGGTTCGCGATCACGGTCGCCCCGGCCAGGGCGGCCTCAGCCGAGGGCGGCACCGGCACCCACATGTCCTCGCAGACCTCGACGTTCAGCACGAACCCGGGCAGGTCATCGGCCGCGAAGAGCAGGTCGGAGCCGAACGGGACGTCCTCACCGGCCACCCGGATCTCGCCGGTGACGTCGTCACCGGGGGCGATCTGGCGGCGCTCGTAGAACTCGCGGTAGGTCGGCAGGTACGACTTCGGCACCACGCCGAGGATCTGGCCGCGGTGGATCACGACCCCGCAGTTGTAGATCCGGTTCAGGCTGACCAGTGGGGCGCCCACGACGACGATGCAGCCGAGGTCCGCGGTCTGCGGCACCAGCCAGGCCAGCGCGTCCTGGGTCGCGTCGAGCACGGTGTCCTGCAGCAACAGGTCCTCGATCGAGTAGCCGGTGAGCGTGAGCTCGGGGAACACGGCGAGGCAGGCACCCGCGTCCGAGACTTTGCGGGCCTGGGCGAGCACGGCCTCGGCGTTGGCACGCGGCTGGACCATCGTGATCGGAAGCGTGCACGCCGCGACGCGGGCGAACCCGTGGGCGTACAGGTTGTAGAAGTCCATACTGCGCTCCTGGCTGCGGTGTCTGCCTCAGCATGCCACGTCCGCCCGGGGGATCGGCGAGACTGGACCCATGAGCGAAACCGTGCGCGTCGAGACGCCGGACGGTGTCGGCGAGTTGCTGCTGGACGCCGCCGCCACCCCGATGGCGGCACTGCTGCTCGGTCACGGCGCCGGCGGCGGGGTGGACGCCTGGGATCTGGCCCTGCTGGCCCGCGAGTTGCCCGCGTCCGGTGTGAGCGTGGCCCGCTACCGGCAGCCGTGGCTGGTCGCCGGACGCAAGGTCGCCGGACCCCCGGCCAGCCTCGACCGCGGCTGGCTGCCGGCGCTCGAACGGATCCGTGACGCGTGGCCCGGGCTGCCCCTGTTCAGCGGAGGACGCAGCGCGGGCGCGCGCTGTGCCTGCCGCTGTTTCGACGCGGGCACCACCGGGCTGGTCGCACTTTCCTTCCCGCTGCACCCGCCGGGCAAGCCCCACAAGAGTCGGGTGTCGGAGCTGGCGGCGGTCCGCGCCCCGGTGTTGGTGCTGCAGGGGGCCAACGACTCGTTCGGCGGTCCGGCCGACATCGCCCGCGCTCTCGCCGACGCTGGCTACTCGGGGGAGCGGATCGTGCCCGTGCCCGAGGCCACCCACTCGCTCGCCCCCACGAAGAGCCTGCCGGCGCCCGCGGCAGCAGAGCGGGAGCAGTTGCTGGTGGGCTCGGTGCTCACCTTCATCGCCGACACCCTGGACCCGGTGCCGTCCGCCGAGTGAGGCGTCGGGCGCTCGCGTCTGGGCATCGAAGCGACATGTCGCGATACGTCCACTCGCGCCGTCCCATGCTTCGCCCCAGTCCCGTCCACAGCCTTCGCCGGCCGATTCGCGACAACAGCACCAAGCGATCGGGGGACGGCAGCACGAACAGAGCGGGACGCCCGAGGTGGTCGTGTCGCGATCCGACCGGTCCCGGGCGAGCTTGTGACACCCGGGACGGGTGGGACGCGGCGAGCGGCCGAATCGGGTCACAGGCGGGTTGCTGCCGCCTCGCGATCGAGCAGCGAGCGCTATCGGGTCAGGGGCGGGTCGCTGCCGCCTCGCGATCGAGCAGGGAGCGCTTCACGTCCACGCCCCAGGCGAACCCGCCGAGGCTGCCGTCGCCGCGGAGCACGCGGTGACAGGGCACGAACAGGGCTGGCGCGTTGCTCGCGCAGATGCTGGCCGCGGCGCGCACCGCGGACGGCCTGCCGAGGGCGGTGGCGAAGCCGGCGTACGACAGGGGCGCACCGGCGGGGATCCTGCGTAACTGGTCCCAGCCGCCGCGTCGCCACTCGCTGCCGGACTGGCGAACCGGAACCGCGTCGATGGCGGCCAGGTCGCCGGCGTAGTAGGCGCGCACCGCGCGGACCGGAGCCGCTACCTCGGGGTGGTCGGGCGTTACCGTCTCGACCTCGTCGGGACGCTCCGCCGGGCGCACCCGGGCGATGACGACACCGGGATCGCCGGTCCAGCCGGACGCGAGCACGACACCGTCGTCCGCGAGCAGGGTGAAGGGGCCGTCCGGGGTGTCGATCGTGGTGAGCTTCATGCTTCTCCGTTCCTTGTCGGTGGGGTGGCTGCCCGCCACAGGTGCAGGCCGGCGTAGGAGCGCCAAGGCGACACACGCGTCCCCCAGGCGGCGAGTTCGCGGGGTGACCCCGGCAGGCCGAGAGCGATCGCGCCCTTGCGCAGGGCGACGTCACCGGTCGGGAGGATGTCGGGGTGGCCGAGCACGCGCATGGCAACGTAGTTGGCCGTCCACTCGCCGATCCCCGGCTCGGCGAGCAGCCGGTCGTGCTGGGCCTGCGGCTCGTCGGCCGGCGACAGGTCGAGTTCGCCGCCAGCGAGCCGGGCGGCGATGGCGAGGACGCTCCGGGTCCGCGCGGCGGGACCGGCCAGCGCCTCATGGCCGTGCTCGGCGATTTGTGCCGGGGTGGGGAACAGTCGGTTGAGACCGTCCACCGGAGTGTCCACCGGGCTCCCGCAGGCCTCGGCGAGGCGGCGCAGGTGCGTCCGGGCCGCCGCCACCGAGATCTGCTGGCCGATCAGTGCCCGCACCAGCATCTCGTGGGGGTCAACCGTGCCGGTCAGGCGAATGCCGGGGACGGCACGGACGGACGGTGCGAGCTCCGGCACGGCGGCCAGCGCCTCGTCAATGCCCACCGGGTCGGCGTCCGCGTCGAGCAGCCTTCGGACCCGCGCGATAAGAGGGGTCAGATCCTCCAGGGAGGTGAGGGCAGCGGTCAGGCGCAGGCGTTCCCCGTCCCAGGCGACCTCGAACGCGGCCGGCCCCCCGGGCAGCAGCAGCGTTCGCGCGTGGCGGTCGGTGCCGCCGACCTCCACACCCGGCACGGCGCGCGCCCCCAGCCACGCGAACACCCCCGCCGCGTCGAACGGCGCTCGCACGGGCAGCGCGAGTTGCAGCCGCACCGGGGTTGGCCCGTCGGTCGCCGGGTGGGTCGGGGCGGTACGCCGGGTCGAGCGCAGCTGGGACGGCGTGCGGTCGTAGACCTCGGCGATGGTGTCGTTGAACTGGCGGATGCTGCCGAACCCGGCCGCGAAGGCGATGTCGCTGACCGGCAGGTCGGTGGCGACCAGCAACTCGCGGGCGGTCTGGGCCCGGTGCGCTCGGGCCAGTGCGAGCGGGCCGGCGCCGAGCTCCGCGGTGAGCAGCCGGTTCAGGTGCCGGGTGGTGTAGCCCAGGCGCGCGGACAGGCCCGTGACGCCTTCACGCTCGACCACGCCGTCCGCGATCAGCCGCATCGCGCGGGCCGCTGCGTCCGAGCGGAGGTTCCACTCGGGCGAGCCCGGAACCGCATCGGGCAGGCAGCGCTTGCAGGCCCGGTAGCCGGACTCGTGGGCCGCGGCACCGGTCGGGAAGAACTCGATGTTGCCCGGCTTGGGGGTGCGGGCGGGGCACGAGGGACGGCAGTAGATGCCGGTGGTGCGGACCGCGAGCACGAAGACGCCGTCGAACCGGGAATCGCGGGTGGCGACCGCCCGGTAGCGTTGTTCGAAGTCCATGGGGTTCAGCATGGCAGCCCCACGGCGCCACAACTAGCGGAAATCGGACACGACTGCGCGCGGGCGGTCCAGTCCCGACGGCCACCGGCGCGCACAGGGGTGGCCGCCAGCGTCGAGCGCACCCCGCGTCCGGACAGGGGTACCGGACGCCAGTTGTCCTCGGTGTGGACCGGTGCCGGCGAGACGGGACGGTTCGCCCGCACGCCGCCCGGTTTGACCCTCCCCGCCGCGGGGCCGTAGTCTTGTCCCTCGGTGTTCGCGGCGCCGTTTTCGCTGCGCGCGAGCATTACCTACAGTGAGAACCAACCCGCACCGGGGTGGGTCGCTGGTCAGACGGAAGCTTAGGGAAGTAGGTCGGGCGTGTACGCGATCGTGCGCAGTGGTGGCCGCCAGCACAAGGTGGCTGTGGGCGACATCGTGGAGATCGACAAGGTCGAGGCGAAGGCCGGCGACAGCGTTTCGCTGACCCCGCTGCTGCTCGTCGACGGCGAGAAGATCACCACCGATGGCAAGTTGCTCGGCAAGGCGAGTGTCACCGCCGAGGTGATCGCCGAGACCAAGGGTCCGAAGATCCGGATCATCAAGTTCAAGAACAAGACCGGCTACAAGAAGCGCCAGGGCCACCGCCAGCGGTACACCCAGGTCAAGGTCACCGGGATCGAGAGCTGAGGCTACTGACATGGCACACAAGAAGGGCGCATCGTCCTCCCGCAACGGTCGCGATTCCAACTCCCAGCGCCTCGGCGTGAAGCGCTTCGGCGGCGAGCAGGTGAGCGCAGGCGAGATCATCGTCCGCCAGCGTGGCACCCACTTCCACCCTGGTGAGGGCGTGGGGCGTGGCGGCGACGACACCCTGTTCGCGCTGCGCGCGGGCAAGGTCGAGTTCGGCACCCGGCGTGGTCGCCGCGTGGTGAACATCGCGATCGAGGACGCCGAGTAGGCGCTCCCCATCCAGCATCAGGAGAGGCGGCCCCGCGGGGCCGCCTCTCCTGCGTTTAGGATCGGGCGCATGGTCGGGTGGAGGCGGGTGCTGGCGGTGCTCGGCGTCGTGGCTGCCGGCGTGCTGCTCAGCGGGTGCCACCTCCAGGGCAGCGCCAACGTGATCTCGCCCGACGAGGCCTCCGTCGACTTGTTGGTCAGCGACTACAACTTCGACTGCGTCTCGCCGGACAACAGCGACGCCACCGTCAAGCTCGAGCCAGGGCCGGAGGTCGACGGGAGCGCCAGCTGTCACATCACCGGCACGCTTCCGCTCTCCAACCTGGGCTTCACCGACCTCCACACCGGCGAGTTCGGCGAGTACTGGACGTTCACCGGATCCTTCGTCGAGGACCGCACCAGCTGGGTCGACGCGGACCTTGAGGTGCGCTTCCCGGGCGAGGTGGTGGAGGCCAGCCAGGGCACCATCCAGGGCAACACCCTGCGGATCAATCCGGCCAAGCTCACCAACGACCTGCGGGTGGTCGCGCTGAACCGGCCCGGCCCGGCAACCTGGGTGATCGCCGCGGTCGTGGGTGCTGCCTCCGGCGTCGTGCTCACCCTTGCCGTGGTCGGCCTCCTCCGGCGAGCACGGCGAATCCGCGAGGCGCCGACGGTGCTGGATCCCGCCGCGAAGGCGCCCGAGAACCCGGTCGCGGCGGAAGGGACACCTGCAGCCCCGCAGGCAGTCGCACAACCCGTGTCCGAGCCGGCGCCCGTGCAAGTGAACCACGCATGGTTCGCCACGCCACCGCCGGTCGCCGGGCCGCCGACCACCGCCGATCCTGAGTCGGCTCCCGCCGAAGAACCACCCGACCACTCGATCTGGGCGCCGCCGGAGGAGCGCTCGAGCGAGGGCCGATAGACTGAGCGTTCAAGGCCGCCCTGCACTCCGCGGCGGCCGGCTCCGATCCTGGGAAGTTCGTCGTGGCGATTCCGTCCTTCATTGACCGTGCGGTGCTCACGGTGTCCGCCGGCAACGGCGGGCACGGGTGCGCGTCCATCCGGCGGGAGAAGTTCAAGCCTCTGGGCGGGCCGGACGGCGGGAACGGCGGCAACGGCGGCTCGGTCGTGCTGAGGGTCGACCCCGGCCTGACCACCCTGGTGGAGTTCCACCGCCAGTCCGTGCGCCGGGCCGGCAACGGCCAGCCCGGACGCGGCGACTTCAACAACGGCGCGAACGGCGAGGACGTGATCCTGGCCGTCCCCGACGGCACCGTGGTCCACGACGCCGCATCGGGCGTGGTGCTGGCCGACCTCGTCGGTCCGGACGCCGAGGTCGTGATCGCCCACGGTGGACGCGGCGGTCTCGGCAACGCGGCCCTCGCATCCTCGTCCCGCAAGGCACCGGGCTTCGCGTTGCTCGGCGAGGACGGCGAGTCGCTCCAGATCACCCTCGAGCTCAAGGTCGTCGCCGACATCGGCCTGGTCGGTTTCCCCAGTGCAGGGAAGTCCTCGCTGATCGCCGCGATCTCGCGCGCCCGGCCCAAGATCGCCGACTACCCGTTCACCACGCTCGTGCCGAACCTCGGCGTCGTCGTGGCCGGGGCGACCACGTTCACCGTCGCCGACGTGCCCGGCCTGATCGAGGGCGCGAGCGAGGGACGCGGGCTCGGGCACGACTTCCTGCGGCACATCGAGCGGTGCCGGGCCATCGTCCACGTGATCGACTGTGCCACCTACGAGCCCGGACGCGACCCGCTCACCGACCTCGACGTGATCGAGGCAGAACTGGCCGCTCACGGCGGGCTGGAGGATCGGCCCCGGATGGTCGTGCTGAACAAGGTCGACGTGCCGGACGCCGCCGAGCTCGCCAGCCTCGTCACCGACGACGTCAAGGCTCGTGGCCTGCCCGTCTTCGCGGTCTCGACCAAGACCGGCGCGGGCCTGCAGGCGCTCACCTATGCGATGGCCGAACTGGTCGCTGCCCGTCGCGCCGAGGACGCAGCCGTGCCGCCGAAGCGGATCGTGATCCGGCCCGAGCCGGTTGCCGGCGGGCCCGAGTTCAGCATCTCCCGACAGGGCGACGGCGAGGGCGGCTTCGTCTGGCGGGTGCGCGGCGACAAGCCCGAACGTTGGGTCAAGCAGACCGACTTCGGCAACGCCGAGGCGGTCGGCTACCTCGCCGACCGGTTCGCCCGGCTGGGCATCGAGGAGGAGTTGCTCGCACTGGGGGCACTGGCGGGGGATGCCGTCGCGATCGGCGCGTCCGACCCGGTGGTGTTCGACTTCGCCCCCCAGATCGAGATCGGTGCCGAGATCCTCGCCCGCCGCGGCGAGGACCAGCGGCTGGTCACCGAGCGTCCCGCGGCGCGCCGCCGCCGTGCGATGGACGCCGAGTACCATGCCGCCAAGGCGGCCGAGCGGGAGGCCGAGCAGTACACGAGGCAGGCCGTCGAGGGCCTGGAGGACGACGACGATGAGTGAGCAGCCCGCGTCCGTGGCCCTGGCGGCCCGGACGGAGATCACGGGTGCCCGCAGGCTGGTCGTGAAGGTCGGGTCGTCCTCACTGACCGACGCCGCCGGCATGCTCGACATCGCCCGCATGGAGATGCTCGTCGACGCGCTCGCCGCGGCGCGCGGACGAGGCCAGGACGTGGTGCTGGTCTCCTCCGGCGCCATGGCGTCCGGGATGGGCCCGCTGCGGATGCGGCACCGCCCCCGTGACCTCGCCAGCAAGCAGGCCGCCGCGTCCGTGGGGCAGAGCCTGCTCGTGGGCAGGTACGGCTCGCTGTTCGCCCGGCACGACCTCACCGTCGGACAGGTGCTGCTCACCGTCGAGGACGTGGCCCGTCAGGACCACTACCGCAACGCGCTGCGCACGTTCACCCGGTTGCTCGAGCTGGGCGTGGTGCCGGTGGTGAACGAGAACGACACCGTGGCCACCCACGAGATCCGGTTCGGCGACAACGACCGGCTGGCGGCCCTGGTCGCCCACCTGGTCGGTGCGGACGCACTGGTGCTGCTCAGCGACGTGGACTCCCTCTACACCGAGCATCCGTCCCACGCCTCCGCCCGTCCGATTCAGCTGGTGCCCGACATCGACGAGCTCGAGGTGGACACCAGCGGTGCCGGAGCGGAGATCGGGACCGGCGGGATGGCCACGAAGCTGCAGGCCGCACGGATCGCGACCGCGTCCGGCATCCCCGTGGTGCTCGCGGCGGCGGCGAGTGTCGAGGCCGCGCTGACCGGCGAGCCGGTCGGCACCCTGTTCCAGGCCACCGGCAAGAGAAGGTCGCGCAAGTTGATGTGGCTGGCGTATGCGTCGGTGTCCCAGGGCGAACTGGTGCTCGACGCCGGTGCGGTTCGGGCACTCACCGAGCGGAAGGCGTCGCTGCTGCCGGCCGGCATCCTCGAGGTGCGGGGCGCTTTCCACGTCGGTGATCCGGTCCGGCTGGTCAGCGAGGCCGGGACGGTGGTCGCGCGCGGTCTGGTCGGCTACGACTCCTCCGACCTGCCCGGGATCATCGGACGCAGTACCCGCGACCTGGTCGCAGAACGCGGCGCGGGCTTCGACCGCGAGGTGGTGCACCGCGACGACCTGATCGTGCGGTCGCGGAAGAAACGAACGTGAGCATCTCTCCTCCGCTGCGGTCGGCCGGACAATTTCGTGGGAACCCGTCATGACGCCTGTCTTGTTCTTCGGTTGGGCGGCCGCGTTCGTGGGCACGGTGCTCGGCATCCCCCAGGTCGTGCGGCTCGTCCGGACCCGGAGTGTGGAGGGGGTTTCGCTTGCTGCCTGGCAGGTGATTCTGGGGTTGAACGTGGGCTGGCTCGTGCACGGCTTCCTGATCCGCCAGCTCAACATGATCGTGCCGAACGGGCTCGGCATGATCGTCACCCTCACGATCCTGCGCCTGGTGGCGCGCGAGCGGCGGCGGCCGCTGCTGCGCACGGTGCTGCCCGGTGTTGCGATCGGTGCGGTGATGGTCGCCGTCGACCTGGTCTTCGGCTCGGCGACCTTCGGCGCATTCGCCGTGATTCCCGCGATCTTCGCCAACATCGGGCAGAGCATCGAACTCGTGCGGGCACCCCGGGTGTGGGGAGTCTCGCCGGCGTTTCTCGTCGGCGCAGTGCTGAACCAGGCGCTGTGGCTGGCCTGGGGCCTGTTGGTCGCCGACCCCGGCACGGTCATCGCCGCGACGGTCACCGGCACGATCACGCTGTTCAACCTGGTCTGGTGGGGCCTGCGGATGGCGGGACTGCGTCCGCTGCCCCTCGGGGTGGTGTCGCGGGTCGAAGTGTGGCTGAGCAGGCGCTCCTCGGCCCCGGCCGCCGCGTCCGTGGGTCTTGGCGACGCTCCCGAACCCGCCGACGCGATGCCCACCCAAGGGCCGGTCGTGCCCGGCGTCATCGCGGAGGCCCAGCCGGACGCGGACTGAGCTGGTGCGGCGCCGCCTGGCCCTGCGTCGTGATCCTCGCCCGCCGGACGGGAGCGGAATGGTCAACGGACGGAAAGGGGACGGTTCCTTTCTCGTCCACTCGCCTATCCTTTCCGGCATGAGCTTCACCGAACAGGCCGCCGGAGCGAAGATCGCCAGCCGGGCACTGGCCGTCCTGACCCGCGCACAGAAGGACGCGGCGCTGCACGCCATGGCTGATGCGCTCGCTGCGGCGACCGAGCCGGTCCTGGCCGCGAACGCCCTCGACGTCGCCGCGGCGCGCGAGGCGGGGACGAACGAATCACTGGTGGACCGGCTCAGCCTCAGCGCGGCCCGAATCGACGGCATGGTTGTCGGTCTGCGCTCGCTCGCCGGGCTGCCCGACCCGGTGGGCGACGTGGTGCGGGGCTGGACGAACCCCAACGGCGTCCGGGTGCGGCAGGTGCGGGTGCCGCTCGGTGTGGTCGGGATCATCTACGAAGCACGCCCGAACGTGACCGCGGACGCCGCGGGCATCTGCCTGAAGGCCGGCAATGCGGCGCTGCTGCGCGGCTCGTCGTCCGCGCTGAACTCCAACCGGGCCGTGGTGGCTGCGCTCCGGCAGGGGCTGGCCGCGTCCGGGCTGCCCGAGGACGCGGTGCAGCTGGTCGAGGGCGACCGGAGTGTGACCGGGGAGATGATGGCCGCCCGAGGCCTGGTGGACGTGCTCATCCCGCGCGGCGGAGCCGGCCTGATCAACGCCGTGGTCGACGGCTCCAAGGTGCCGGTGATCGAGACGGGTACCGGCAACTGCCACTTGTTCGTGGACGCGTCCGCCGATCTCGACATGGCGATCGCGATCATGCTGAACGCGAAGGTGCAGCGTCCGAGCGTGTGCAATGCGCTGGAGACCCTGCTCGTGCACGCCGACGTGGCTGCGGCGTTCCTGCCCCGGGCGCTGGCCGCGCTGGCCGAGCACGGGGTCACCGTGCACGGGACGCCCGCCGTGCAGTCGTACTCGGCCGATGTCGTGCCGGCCGCCGAGGACGAGTTCGACGCCGAGTACCTCTCCCTCGACCTCGCCTGTGACGTGGTGGGCTCGCTGGAGGACGCGATCGCGCACATCCGCGTCCACACCACCGGGCACTCGGAGACCATCGTCACCTCCGACCGGCGTTCTGCGGACCGGTTCACCGCGGAGGTGGATGCGGCTGCCGTGCTGGTGAACGCGTCCTCGCGGTTCGTGGACGGCGGCGAGTTCGGCTTCGGCGCCGAGATCGGCATTTCGACCCAGAAGCTGCACGCCCGCGGGCCGATGGGCCTGCCGGAGATGACGTCCACCAAGTACGTCGTCGACGGCGACGGCCAGACCCGTCCCTGACGGATCGACAAGGCACCAAACCGCAGGGCGAGCGATGCACCCGGACGCGGCGGGGTGACGGCCGCGAGTGCGGGCCGATAGGATCCGCGGCATGCAGACGCTCCTCGAGGTCGCGGTCTATGACGTGACCCTGCCCGCCGTGATCGGACTGGGCGCTCTCGCCATCCTCCTGGCCGGGCTCGGGTATGTGCGCCAGATCGGGAAGGGCCGGCCGCACGCCAAATGAGTGAAACCCCCATCGTCTGGGAGCAGTCGGGCTCCCGGCGGCTCCGCCTCGGCGTGATGGGCGGAACGTTCGACCCGATCCACCACGGTCACCTGGTGGCAGCCAGTGAGGTTCAGGCGCGGTTCGCGCTCGACGAGGTGGTGTTCGTGCCCACCGGCGTGCCCTGGCAGAAGGCGGGCAAGCAGGTCTCGCAGGCCGAGGACCGCTACCTGATGACCACGATCGCCACCGCCTCGAACCCGCGCTTCTCGGTCAGTCGCGTGGACATCGAACGCACCGGCCCGACCTACACCGTCGACACGCTGCGCGACATCCGCACCGTCCGGCAGGGTCCGATGGACGTCTTCTTCATCACCGGCGCTGACGCCCTCAGCCAGATCCTCACCTGGAAGGGCGTGGACGAACTTTTCGAACTCGCCCACTTCGTCGGGGTGTCGCGTCCCGGCGTGCCGTTGGGGGAGAACGACATCACCCACCTCCCGGAGGACAAGGTCACGCTGCTGGAGGTTCCGGCGCTGGCCATCTCGTCCACCGCCTGCCGCGAACGCGTCGCCCAGGGGCTGCCGATCTGGTACCTCGTGCCGGACGGTATCGTCCAGTACATCGCCAAACGTGGCCTGTACCGACCCAGAGGAGCCCAGTGACCGCCACCGAGAATGCCGTCGAGATCGCCCGCACCGCCGCGAGAGCGGCCGTCGCGAAGCTCGCGAAGGATCCGGTGGCCTTCGACGTTTCCGACCGGCTCGCGATCACCGACGTCTTCCTGATCGTTGCCGCCACCAACGAGCGGCAGGTCGGCGCCGTCGTGGACGCCGTGGAGGAGGCACTGCTCAAGCAGGGAGTGAAGGCCGTACGCCGCGAGGGCGACCGGGAGAACCGCTGGGTGCTGCTGGACTTCCTCGACACCGTCGTGCACGTGCAGCACTCCGAGGAGCGCGCCCTGTACGCCCTGGAGCGTCTCTGGAAGGACTGCCCGCGGCTCGACCTCGGTGATCTCGAGCCGACGCAGGCATGAGCGCTGCGAGGGTCGTCCTGCTGCGGCACGGGGTTACCGACTGGAATGACGACGGACGGTTCCAGGGCCAGACCGACGTACCCCTGAACGACACCGGACGCGCGCAGGCCGCCGCCGCAGCGGAGGTGCTGTCCGGGTTCGGGGTCAGCCGGATCTTCGCCTCCGACCTGGGCCGGGCCGCCGAGACCGCCCGGATCGTCGCCGCACGCTGCGCACTGCCGGTGGTCACCGACCCGCGGCTGCAGGAGGTGAACGTCGGCTCGTGGACGGGCCGGAGCATCGAGGAGATCGGCGCCGCTGTGCCCGACTTCTGGCCCGCCCTGCGTGAGGGACGCGACTTCCGCCGCTCGCCCGAGGGTGAGACCGCCACCGAGGCGGGCCAGCGGGTCGCACTGGCGCTGCTCGACCACGCCGAGGCCGCCGCAGACGGCGAGGTGCTGCTGGCAGTCGGCCACGGCCTGTCGCTGCGGGTCGGAGCGCTGCTGCTGATGGGTCTGGACTACTCCTGCGCCCGGCTGTTCCGGGGTCTGGAGAACTGCCACTGGGTCGTGCTCGAGCCCGGTGGCGTGTACTGGCGCCTGCGCACGTACAACGCGGGGGTGGCGTAGCCGAGGCGAAGCTCAGGCGACGCCGAGCGCCTTCCCCGGGGTGAAGCCGGGGAAGACCTGGTCGAGCTTGTCGTTGCCCAACCGCTTGCTGACGATCTCGGAGAGGGCCTGACGGTAGTCGGTGGTGATCGGCACGTCGCCCGTGGTGAGGTTGTCCGCGCTCAGCGTTGGCATCGACCCGTAGATGTGGCCACCGTTGATGCTGCCGCCCATCAGGAACATCAGGTTGCCGTGGCCGTGGTCGGTGCCGCCGTCGCCGTTCACCTGCACGCGGCGTCCGAACTCGCTCATCGTCACGACGGTGACCGAGTTCCAGATCGGGCCGAGGTCGGTGCGGAATGCCTTCAGTCCCTTGGCGAAGTCACTGGCGAGGCGGGAGAACTGCCCGTTCGTGTTGCCGGGCGTGCCGAGGTTCTGGTGCATGTCCCAGCCGCCGTAGTCGATGCAGGCCACCTCCATGCCGAGGTCGGCCTTGGCGAGGCGGGCGATGTCCTTCAGGCCGCTGCCCCAGGTGCTGTCGGGGTAGGCGGCGCCGTTGGCCGGCGCGTACGTCGTGCCCCGGACGGTGGCCAGCTCGTCAAGCGCCCCGAGGGTGGCCTTCGCCTGGGTGGCGAGGACGCCGCCGGCGTCGCCGTAGATCGCACCGAGGTCGCTGACCAGGCGCTTCGCGTTGTCGCCCTCCTTCCACGAGCCGTTGAGCGCGAACGAGTCGACGCTGGACATCGCCAGGGACTGGTAGGCGGTCGTGGTCAGGGAGAGCACGACCCGATCGCCGATCGTGATCGCCCGGAAGGTGCCCGACTCCGAGGAGGACGACGCGATGTGGCGCCCGATCCAGCCCGAGCGGACGTTGGCCTTCGCGGCGCGCTCGCAGAGGTCCTGGTCCTCGAAGTGGGAGCGCTGAACGTCCGGGTGGCCGGAACCGAGCACGATCGCCAGCTGGTTGTCGTCCCAGATGCTCTTCAGCGGCGCGAAGTTGTTGTTCAGCAGGTAGGTCGAGTTCAGTGCGAAGCCGGTGCTGCTGGTGACCCGCGTGGCGCCCCGCAGGTTGTTGTAGTTGCTGTCGTCGGGGACGCCGAGGGCGGCCAGGCCGTCGAAGCCGCCGCGCAGGAAGATGCACACCAGAAGGTCGCCTCCGGTGCCGGCGGCGAACGAGTAGCGGGGCGCGGCGGAGGCGGCCAGCAGCCCGCCGAGCCCGATCAGGGAGCCGCGGAAGAAGCCGCGGCGGGCGAGCCTCGGCCCGGTGGGGGTGTGCTCGGCCGCCGGGTCGTCGATCCCGGTGTTCGGACGCAGGGTGGCGACGAGTTCGTTGGCCTGCTCCGGTGTGACCACCCGGGTGGATCCGTCCACGGTCGCCAGCAGTCGGTTCTGGGCCTCGTTGTGGTGGTGCAGGGGGGTGATCAGGTCCTCGTGCAGGAGTGCTTCTCCGCGTCGCAGCGACGCGTCCAGGTTCTGGCCGGGCATCGGTGGTCCTCTCAGCGGAGCATGAAGTAGGGGGAGGCGAAGATGAAGTGCAGCGCCGGGCCGAGGTTGTCCTTGACCTGGCCGGAAGAGAGGGTGCTGCCGGTTCCTCCGTCGGAGAGCCGTTGTACGACGATCGCGAGGTGCTCGTCAGTCCACGTGTAGCCGGTGATGGTGGAGGTGAGCTTCTTCGCGACCTCGGTGATCACCTGCCCCTTCTTCACCCCGAGCGCGCTTGCCCAGGAGGAGTAGTCCGAGGGCCACTGCTTGTCGTTGCCCCAGTTGACCCTCGCGTTGGCCGAGTACCAGTGGCCGAGCAGGGCCTGGGTGGCCATCCACGCCGGCGCCTGGTCGGGGTAGCCGTTCACGACCGGCCACATCCGGGGCTGGTGGTTCTCGCGGTACAGCAGCCATTGCACGGTGCCGGTGATGTCCCAGACGCTCTTCAGCTGCTGGTTCTTCGGTGCCTTGATGGTGCTCGGCCTGCGCAGCTTGATCATCGTCGCCATGGTCTCCTGCGGCCGGCGCCACTTGGCGCCCACCGAGGCGGCGAACTCCTCGGAGAGCAGGAGCGCGCGCATCACGGCGGCCAGGGAGGTGTCGTTGTCGAGGTATACCTTCGCCAGCGAGGCGACGAAGTCGTCGGAGGGGGTGTCGCTGACGTAGCGGACGGCCAGCCGGCGCGCGATGTGGCGGGCGGTGGCCTCGTGGTGGGCGAGGTAGGACAGGTACGCCTTGAGCAGGGCCGGCCCCTTCGAGAGATCCGTGTTGGGGTCTTCGAAGTCCATGATCCTGACCGCGCCGACGTAGTGGTTACCCGGTGTATAGGCGTAGGTCCGCTTGTTCCAGTCGACGCCGTGGCCGGTGAGCAGGCGCGCCGAGTTCAGCACGTCGTCCTCGGTGTAGTTGCCCACGCCGACGGTGTGGAGTTCGAGCAGTTCCCGTCCGAGGTTCTCGTTGATGGCGGTTCTCGTGCTCAGCTGGTTGTCGAGGTAGATCAGCATGGCCGGGTGCCGGATCGCGGCGTAGAGCATGCTGGAGTACGTGCTGAGCGCGTACTTTCGCAGCACGGCCCAGTCGAACCACGCGACGAACTCGGAGGCCTTGCCGTCCGCGGAGACGTAGAGGTGGTCCGCCATGGTGTCGACCATCGACTCGTAGAGGTAGCGCTTCGTGAACACCTGGCGGATGGTGCGGGAGGTGCTCATCGCCTTGGCGGCGATCCAGGCTTGCTTCCTTGAGGCCTTGTAGACGGCGATCCCGGTCATGGTCGCGAAGCTCAGGTGCTTCTTGACCAGCGCGTCCGCCTTGGTGTCGCTGATCTTCTTCCAGTTCAGCTGGCGGTCGATCCAGGCGGTGTAGCCCCGCGTGGTGATCTCCTTCGCGATGGCTGCGGTCGGGGCCGGGCACACCCGCCGGGCGAGGTGCCACGCCTTCGAGGACTGGAGGTCGAGGCCGTCCGCGAGTCCGGAGACGGTCTCGGGCAGGACGGGCGACATCGGCCTGACCGGGGGAGCGGCGGACGCCCGGGCCGCCTGGCCCAGGCTGGAGACCGCGAGCCCTCCGGCCGCGGCCAGTCCGAGGGCCGTCCGGCGCGAGGGGAGCGGACGTTGGTCGGCGTCAGGCCGGGGCGAGGCGGGTGCAGTCATCGGACCACCTGGGGTGTGAGCAGGAACGGTCTGTGCCGGATCGGCGCAACCCTAATGGATCCTGAGAGCAATGTTAAGGATCTTCATCCGACTGTCCCCCTTTCGGGTGACACCCGCCAGCCTGACGGTTCGGCTTAGCATGGAAGTGGACGCCCTCGGGAGGTGAACGATGATCCAGGTGCAGCTCGCGAGCATCGCGGTGGATTCGCGCGGCCAGCCGGTGGTGGTGCTGGCCCCGATCGACGCCGAGCCGGGTGCCCGGCGGTTGCTGCCGATCTGGATCGGGTTGCCGGAGGCGAGCGCGATCATGCTCGCCGTGGAGGGCGTCGAGCCGGCGCGTCCGCAGACCTACGACCTGATGACGACGTTGATCGAGCGGTTGGGCGCCGAGGTTGCGCAGGTGGTCGTCACGAAGCTCGAGGCGGGCACCTTCTATGCCGAGATCGCGCTGGTCACCCCCGCCGGGCCGGAACTGATCGATGCCCGTCCGTCCGACTCGATCGCGCTCGCCGTCCGGACCGGCGCACCGATCTTCGTCGCAGAAGCCGTGTTCGCGGATGCCGGAATGCCGGACGCGGAGGCAGCCGGAGACGAGCAGCACCAGCTGGCGGAGTTCCACCAGTTTCTCGACGGGGTCGAGCCGGACGACTTCCGCGGCTGAGCTACGCATCTTCGGCACCGGGTCTCCGGGTCCGGCAGCGTGGGCGCCTACGCTGCGGGCATGCTGAACATCGAACTGGTCGGCGGCTCGACGGAGGCGATCCTGGCCTTGCCCCCCGAGGGTTGCGGACCCGGCGTCCTGTTCGTGATGGACGCGTTCGGGTTGCGTCCGCGGATTCAGGAGATGGCCGAGCGGATCGCCGGTTGGGGCTACGTGGTGCTGGCGCCGAACGTCTTCCACGCCGACGGAACGGTTCCGAACTTGCCGCACCGGCGGGGGAGCAGCCGCGCTGGGAGGACGTGGCGCCGCGCGTCGCGCGCCTGAGCGGTGCTGCCGTGGCCTCGGACATCGACGGCTACGTGGCGGCGCTGCGGGCGCTGCCGGAGGTGGGCGACGGCCCGCTCGGCGCGGTGGGCTTCTGCATGGGCGGCCGGATCGCGGTACGGGCGGCGGGCCGACATCCGGAGGAGATCGCGGCCTGCGCTGCCTTCCACACCGGCGGCCTGGTGACGGAGGAAGCGGACTCACCGCACCGGGGCCTGGCCGGTGCCCGGGCGGAGTTCCTGTTCGCGCACGCCGACAACGACCCCTCGATGACGCCCGCGCAGGTGGAGGCGCTGGGCGCGACCCTGGCGTCCGCGGGCCTGGTGGCGACGAACGTGGTCGTACCGGGCGCGGCGCACGGCTACACGATGTCGGACACCCCGGCCTGGAACGAGGCAGCCTACGAGTGGGCATTCGAGCAGCTGAGGGACCTGCTGGACCGCACGCTGCGCTGAAGCCTGAAGTCACCCGTTCGGGGTCTGCCCCGGGCCACATGGGTGCCTTATGTTCGAGGTGGGCTCTCCAGGGCATGTTCTCGCCAAGAAGCCCTGGGGCACGACTCGAGCCGACACGTTGGAGGGGGCAGCCGGCCTGACTCGTGGTTGCTGGTGGGTGCCCGTGGACGAGGCAGTGCCACCGGCGCCCCCAGCACGGCCCACGGCGATCCGCGTTGCCATCAGGGATTCGTAAAGATCGGTCAGGAAGCCGTCAGTGCGGCCCTCCCGGGCGGGCCGTGGGTCGAGGATCGGCTGGTGATCCAGGATCTCGTGGCCGCGGTGGTCGGCGTTGCGCTGCTCATCTACCTTGCCGTTGCGCTGGCGCATCCGGAGCGGTTCTGATGGGTGCCGGGTGGTCGGCCGTGGTGTCGTTGCTGACGGTGGTCGTCGTTGTCGCGGCGGTCCATGTTCCGCTGGGTTCCTGGCTCTACCGGGTCTTCGCGTCCGTGCACCATGCCCGGGTGGAGCGCTGGATCTATCGGCTCGTCGGTGTCGACCCGGACTCCGAGCAGCGCTGGTCGGTCTACGCGCTGTCCGTGCTGGCGTTCTCCGGGGTGTCCATCGTTGCGCTGTGGGTGCTGATCCTGCTGCAGGGCGTTCTGCCGCTGGGGCTGGGCAGGACGATGAACCCGGACACGGCACTGAACGCGGCGGTGTCGTTCGTGACCAACACGAACTGGCAGTCCTACGCGGGCGAGACCGGAGCGGGCTATCTCGTCCAGGCTGCCGGGCTGACGGTGCAGAACTTCCTCTCCGCCGGTGTCGGGCTCGCCGTCGCGATCGCCGTGGTCCGCGGCCTGGCGCGGGAGCGGACCGACCGCATCGGCAACTTCTGGGTCGACCTCACCCGCGGCACCATCCGCGTCCTGTTGCCGCTCGCCGCTCTGGCCGCGGTCGTGCTGGTTGCGGCAGGTGTCATCCAGAACATCGTCGAGCCGACGCAGATCACCACCGTCGCCGGTGGCCGGCAGCTGCTGCAGGGCGGCCTGGTCGCGTCCCAGGAGGCGATCAAGGAACTCGGCACGAACGGCGGCGGCTTCTTCAACGCCAACTCCGCACACCCCTTCGAGAACCCCAACGGTTTCACCAACCTCTTCGAGGTCGTGCTGCTCCTGGTGATCCCGTTCACCCTGCCGTACACGTACGGACGGATGGTCAAGGATCAGCGTCAGGGCTACGCGATGGCAGGGGCGATGGCGTTCTTGTGCTTCGGGGCGATGTCGCTGCTGACCTGGATCGAGACGTCCGGCGCCAGCCTGGAGGGCAAGGAACAGCGGTTCGGGACGGCGTGGTCGGCGATCTTCGCCTCGGCGACGACCGGCACCTCGACCGGCGCGGTGAACTCGATGCACGAGTCGCTGCAGCCGCTCGGCGGCGGTGTAGCGCTGCTGAACATGATGCTCGGCGAACTCTCACCCGGAGGGGTCGGCACCGGTCTGTACTCGATGCTGGTGATGCTGGTGCTTGCGGTGTTCATCGCCGGCTTGATGGTCGGGCGGACGCCGGAACTGCTCGGCAAGACGATCGGACGCCGCGAGATCACGCTGGTCGCGCTGGCCATGCTGATCACCCCGGCGCTGGTGCTGGTCGGCACCGGGGTTGCGCTCGTGCTGCCGGTCGCGGCCGGCGCGCTGTCCACCGAAGGGCCGCACGGGTTGTCGGAGATGCTGTACGCCTTCACCTCGGCCGCGAACAACAACGGCTCGGCCTTCGCCGGCTTGTCGGCCGACCAACCGTTCCTGAATCTGGCCCTGGCGACCTGCATGCTGCTCGGCCGTTTCGTCCCGATCGTCGCTGTCCTCGGCCTGGCCGGCAGCCTGGCCGCCCAGGGACGCCGTCCGGTCACCGTCGGCACGATGCCCACCCACACGGTCAGCTTCACCGGCTTCCTGGTGGTCATCATCCTCATCGTGGCCGGACTGACGTACTTCCCGTCTCTGGCCCTCGGTTCGATCGCGGAGGCGCTGTCGTGAGCAAACATCCCCGTCCGGCACACCCGAGTCTTGCGGTCACGGCCTGGCACGCGCTGCCCTTGGCCCTGACCAAGCTCGACCCGCGCCGCCTGTTCCGCTCCCCGGTGATCTTCGTGGTCTGGGTGGGCTCGGTGCTGACCACGATCCTGTCCGTGCTCGCTCCGAGTGTCTTCTCGGTCTCGGTCACGCTGTGGCTCTGGGCGACGATCGTGTTCGCCAACCTGGCCGAGGCGATCGCCGAGGGCCGCGGCAAGGCCCAGGCGGACAGCCTGAGAAAGACCCGCACGCAGACCATGGCTCGCAGGCTGGCCGGAGGTTCTGAGCAGCATGTGTCGGGAACCGAGCTGTGCCTCGGCGACCTGGTCGTGGTCGAGGCTGGCGAGGTGATTCCCGGAGACGGGGACGTGGTGGAGGGCGTGGCCACGGTGGACGAGTCGGCGATCACCGGCGAGTCCGCCCCGGTGGTTCGCGAGGCCGGCGGCGACCGATGCGCGGTCACCGGCGGCACCACTGTCCTGAGCGACCGGATCGTGGTGCGGATCACCGCCAGGCCGGGGGAGACGTTCATCGACAAGATGATCGCCCTGGTCGAGGGTGCCGCCCGGCAGAAGACCCCCAACGAACTCGCCCTCGGCATCCTGCTGATCACCCTGACGATCATCTTCCTGCTGGCGGTCATGGCCCTGCAGCCGCAGGCGATCTACTCCGGCGGCCGGCTCTCCCTGATCGTTCTCGTCGCCCTGCTGGTCTGCCTGATCCCGACCACGATCGGCGCACTACTCTCGGCGATCGGCATCGCGGGAATGGACCGTCTCGTGCAGCACAACGTGCTGGCCATGTCCGGCCGGGCCGTCGAGGCTGCCGGTGACGTGAACACCCTGCTGCTGGACAAGACCGGCACGATCACCTTCGGCAACCGCCGCGCGTCCGACGTGTTCCCCGCCGAGGGCGTCGAGCGCACCGAACTGATCGCGGCCGCTCGGCTCGCGTCGCTGGCCGACCTCACTCCGGAGGGGCGCTCAATCATCGACTTCGCACGGGCGGAAGGCATCACCGAGGAGGTGCCGGACGAACCGGCGTTGATCCGAGGTGGTGCCACGCTGGTGCCGTTCACCGCCCAGACCCGCATGTCCGGCATCGACCTCGCTGACGGCACCCAGGTGCGCAAGGGCGCCGGCTCGGCCGTCGCAGCGTGGGTTCATGCCGAGGGTGGAACGCAGCCGCACGGCCTGGAAGCGATCGTGGACGGAGTGTCCGCGGCGGGCGCCACCCCGCTGGTGGTGGCCAGCCGCACCCCGGGCGGCGTCCCGCGTCCGCTGGGCGTCGTGCAGCTCAAGGACGTGGTGAAGCCCGGCATGGCCGATCGGTTCGCGCAACTGCGGGCGATGGGCATTCGCACCGTCATGATCACCGGCGACAATCCCCTCACGGCCAAGGCGATCGCGGCGGAGGCCGGCGTGGACGACTACCTCGCCGAGGCCACCCCTGAGGACAAGATGGAACTGATCCGGGCCGAGCAGGCCGGTGGCCGGCTGGTCGCGATGACCGGGGACGGCACCAACGACGCCCCCGCGCTCGCCCAGGCCGACGTGGGGGTCGCGATGAACACCGGTACGTCGGCGGCCAAGGAGGCCGGCAACATGGTCGACCTCGACTCGGATCCGACCAAACTGATCGACATCGTCGCGATCGGCAAGCAGTTGCTGATCACCCGTGGGGCACTGACCACCTTCTCGATCGCCAACGACGTGGCGAAGTACTTCGCGATCATTCCCGCCATGTTCGTTGCGGTCTTTCCCGGCCTGCAGG